>JAABUQ010003030.1_pt1 | contig 31764 bp, 33 predicted proteins | sample 5560001 | NCBI WGS metagenome assembly JAABUQ01 (sample SAMN10711888, study PRJNA513371) | rock metagenome | isolation source: Antarctica rocks | place: Antarctica: Victoria Land, Finger Mt nord | collected 2015-12-18 | reverse complement strand
TAAGTTTATGATGCTTTTATGGTTGTGCTTGAGGCGGTACTCGTTCTATGGCGTTTGTACTTTTACAAAGGAAAGCTGGGGGGTGTGTTGCTGGAGTTTTGTGGCTAGTGGTGGCTTGACTTCAGACACAATATGTTCTTCTATTCGAAATCTGGGGTAAAAAGTAGTTGGCCGATACTCATTCGTGATACTGGGCCTACTTGTATTCATTCATGGGCAGTGTCTCCTTTCCTAATCTTTGGCACTCCTAGGCCTCAATATCGGTGGTAGTACACTGCCACGTCAAAAGTCTGGGCCCCTACCCTATTTTATACCAAAACCTGTAATTTTCTTAAGGAGTCTAACTTTTTTTCCAGGTTACTGTAAGGGTATAATACCTAATAAGGGGGCAAGGGCAAGAGCCTAATACCCTCGCAGCTATCGTTTTGGCCCGGTAGCCGAACGGTAGCGATCCTTACAGTTACAAATTTTTTTAAAACTCGAAAGTATACAAGATAATTATTCAATAAACAATCTTATATATTATATTTTTTTTAATATTCTATTAGCGTTATATATTTTATTTGCAAAATATATATAAATTAAAAAATTGATTTTCCCCGCAAAATCCGATTGTTATTAAGTATTTGTTTTTTAATTATATAATATATAATAAAAAGGTAATTTAATTACAAACGTAAATACGTAATAAATTAAATAATATAAAGAAGTATTCTAATTGAATTTTTTAGAATATTAAATTTTTATATAAGGGTTAAAATACTTATATATAATATACAACTTTTGGTGTAAAATAGGGTAGGGGCCCAGACTTTTGACGTGGCAGTGTATTAGTAATAAGATCTGGTACCCTAGGGCCATATCAAGGGGCGAAATCGCCCGCGTCCATCGCCAACCAATTGTTTCCCCGCGAGCCGAAGTCCACCCGTCTCCGAGCACGATCTGTGAGACTGTTAGAATTAGAAAGTGTCTGATTGATAGATGATACAGCATTGCCTCCTGAAGATGCAATGAGGAACTCCCCAACAGGGGCTTGCAAACATAAAGTGCACACTTGGATGTAAATCGTAGTGATTCGAGAGCACAGCTCGAAACAAACACTCGAGAAACCAAAATGATAGCATTCTCCCCAAAGTGGGAGCCATAATCCCATTAGTGCATCTAATAGGAGCCTACCTACGGATGGATAGATGGAACCCATTTTCAATAAATGCTGGATATCTTTTTTGGGTCCGCTCAGCAGTCACAGCCGACTCTATTGCGGTAGCTCCAGCTGTCACATGGTCAGATTGAAGAATGAAATTTAAAACGCCGAAAAATCTCCACGGTCTTTGGCAATCTCAACGGGGCGGTGCTCTCTCGGCTTGAGCAACTCAGCAAGCTTGCTGCGTTGATCGGGTTACGTATCGGATCGTCTTCGACGACCTCGCCCTCTCGAGGCGGCTGGAAAGTGACTGTTCACGACGTTCTGGCCTTCACGCCGAGCAAGGCCTCCGCATTGCGGAATGCAAACTTCTCCAAGTCCTCCCCTTAATCAGGCCACTCTTCTCAATCTCCTCAAAGAACTCGAGCCCTTTCTCGTTGGTCGAGAACGGATAATCGACGCTGTACAACCCGTGATCGATCGACGTGGTCTGCAACAGGCACGCCAGCGGCGCCAGCGCAAACATGCCGCTCGTCGTGATCCAGATGTTGCGATGCCACACTTCTCTCAATCCTCGCTTCTTGCCCCACCTCTCCGAAATCGCCATCACCCGATCGAGCTGGAACGGAAGCATCTCTCCCATATGTCCGATCACGATCTTCAGTTTCGGGAAGCGGTCGAAGAGTCCGCTGGCGAATAGTTTCAGGATGTGCAGCCCCGTTTCCGAATGCCATCCCCAACCGTACGCACTCGAAGCTGTAGCGATCAAGTCGTCATAATTACCCTTGTAGTGATCCATCATGCTGTCAGCTGCAAATATTGGGTGGATGTAGATCGGGACGTCCAACTGCTATGCCTTCTCAAAGACTGTCCAGAAGCGTTCATCATCGTAGAATTGCCCGTTGATATGATTGTCCACCAATGCACCAAGGAAGCTTAATTGCGAACCGCAACGCTCGACTTCCTTTTGCCGCGGCAGCAGGCTCGCTCATGGGAAGCATGGCAAAGCCCGCCAATCGAATTGGATGTTTGGAAATGGCAGAGGCGAGATCGTCGTTGGCTTCCGAACAGATGGCTGGAGAATTGTCACCAGGGCCGTGCGAGATGACTTGCAGAGACACGGATCCGTTATCCAGATCTTGTATTCTTTCATCGCCGAGTGTTCCCAGCTTGGACACAACGTGTGGAGGGTAGGTCGCGTGATCGTCGGTCTGGATAGCCTCACGGACTATTCGAGAGACATAGTGCTCCTCGAGAGTAATCAGGGGTAACATGATTGTGATAGGAGGTGGGATGATAGCGACGCCTTGTGACCTTTAGATTGCTTGGGGAGTAGCAAGTCGGAGTCAGTGCAAGGCGGATGACGAAGGATAAATAGCAGTCGGGTCATTCTACTAACTCCAAAGGCCGGAAAGCCCGAGCATTGAACGAGAGAGTTGTACAAGCAAATGTCTGTTTGCTCACACTACTGTGGATGGGGATATTCAGAGAAAAGTCCGGTCGAGCGGCCTTGTTCGGGCCTTTCGATAAACTCTAAGGTACTTACGCGTGTACAGATCCACATGCTACTGATACTGATAAGGAGTAGTGAGGAGCTCTTTTTTCCAAACATCTGAGATATCTGCACAGATACGAGTCGCGGCCGGACACGTCAGACGAGAAACTTAGCTCGAGATGAACGTCCTCATCATTGGACGAGAAGCGATCAGATCTCATCACGTGCTCAGTCTTGATGTTAGGAATGCTTGCTTCAGAATGTATCCGGACAGGCAAAGCTGTTGCTCTAGGATGCGGTCTTAAAATTGTTCCATTCAATTCCCATCTCGAGCTGCGGGTATCAGTGGCTGCGGCTCACTGACTGGGGCAATAGGACATTAGGCATCCAGCATGCGCTTACTACGTAAAGGAGCAGATAATCAGCGCCTCATCAAATGCAGTAGATTCAACGAAGAACGCGAGAATCCCTGAACAGTAACCGGCATACTACTTGTCCGAGGGTTGATTGCCAAGGTGCCCGGCATGCAGCATCTCGGAAAGGGCGCTGCACGGTAAACCAATCAGGTAGTGCGACTGGACGTGGACATTATGCAACGTGAGTCATGAATGGAGTGGAAACACTGCGAGCGGATGGGAAAGCCTCGGGAACTTCTCAGCTCGACTGGATCATAGGAAGGCATGCGGCAATGAAGATTCTTCAGGAGAAGAAGGACCGACACTGCTTTGACTGTTCACACGGATTCGAAATAGCAAAAGCCGCCTGTCTGCTCAAGCGACTGCATCAAACTGGAGAGTCTAGATGGGTGGCGCATGGTGGTTCTTTCATGGTAAGAGGAATTTCAAGTTGATTGCTCTGAAAGCGATTCTTGAGTCGGAGAATTCCTCGGGTTTAAAGTCTCATCAGACACGAACAACCAGTCGAACCTCGACGTAAGTCCCTGAGGGATCATATCAAACAGAGTGAGCATAGATTTCATCAGAGGCGCATAAAGCGCACAGGAAATGCCATGAAAGTATCGACCCAAGGAATTAGGATCACTATCACAAATACAGCTGTCCCTCTTGAGGAAAAGTTGGGTCTTTTGTGGACAGTGCACAATGTCCGACTTTCCCAGTCTCAGACCACGTAAGTCCTGACTCAAACCACACATCCAGCAGCTCTGATGACTGGGTCTCTGTCTCTGACCACCGTTGTAGAAGCTGCGCCTGAAGAAATGTTCGCTCTCCAATGGACGGGGCATAGTGTACGAGTTCAGCGCTCTCGGACGACACGACTCCCCATTTCAACTTCATTTGCTCCACCTTCTCGAGTTTGTCGGTCTCCGCAACATGGCATGCCGCAGATATGACGGCACTGCTGTTTCCACCTAGAGGCATACCGGACTTGTACCGCCTCTTTCCCATGATGGAAGCTACAGCCATCATAAGCAGCCCTGCCCCTATAACAGCAACAACCGCTATAGGCGACCAGCTGCATGTATAGCGTGTGGGGCTTTCGAGGCATCCTGGTTTGTCGCCATCTAGAATACAGTCTGCTACGTCACTTCCAGCCGGCTCTCCCAATGGATTGTATACTTCAATCGCGACCATGAATATGCCCTGAGAGAGTAGCCACTGCACACTGCCGGAGAGGGCCAGAAGCGGGAGACCGTATCGGAATGGAAGTTGCAGGAAGAATGTGCTTTTTTAGGCCCCGACTGGTTTTCTGGATACGCGGAGACCTCTTCTTTCCCAGGCAAACTTACTCCATTCCAGACCACTCAGCATGGCGGTAAGAAGCGCATTGTATATGAAATGAAGTAGAGATAGGGTGATCTGTGGTATGTTCGCAATGAATGCGCTGGTAAGAAAGCCCTCTGTCCCAGCGGTGGGGAGGAGCCACTGTATAATGGTTTCGGGCGTCAATGTTCCCAGGCCTGATTGAAAAGAGAAGCTGTGGTGTGAGTGCCTAGAGACGGTGTTGTTTTTGAAATGCCAAAACCTAGAAGGACTATGCACAAGGCAATGGCCCCGGAATATCTACATCAAAGTCAATGGAAATTTTTCGTCGTATGCCGAGCGATACTCACAAAATGTAGAACAGCAGCCAGTGGCGTCGAGTGCAACTCTGTGAGAATCTGGCCCGTTCTGCAATCCACCATTTTGCTAGCGGGTGCTGCCACAAATCGAGTCCAGAATCTCGAAACTGTGATGCTTTGGTGAGACAACAACCCTTGGTCTGCTCATCTGGTTTCAGCAGAAAAGAAGCTGCAGCGTCCCCAATAGTGATAATGCGCTCTTCATGTATTCCAAATGCAAGTATCAGCATGACCACCACTTGACAGGCGTTAAAGAATACAACCACTACTGCAATGGCCAAACTAAAGTGCAATTTGCACTTCTCCTCCACCGGCTGACTCAGGCAGTATGCTACTTCCCTACCCCATGGCCTCCAGCTGGAAGGTTGCGCAAGAAGAACTCCGAGATTATCTTGACATCGGTGAGCGCAATCTATGTAGGGTTGGCAGATCCATGGGTATGGATCCGCGACGCACCCGAAATAATTACCGAGTGATCCAGCATTATCTACAAAGTAATTATCCAGTATTCGAGGGTCAGTAGAATTATCGACCGAAGGAGGGGACACGAGAAGCAGATTGCTACGGGAGGAAAGATAGTCGTTCGCATACGCTTTGATGCAATCGTAATTTTCAAGCCGTTGTAGATTGTTTGATACAGCCGCTTGGTGAAGCTGAATCGCTATCTTTCCCTGGTCGCTGAAGGGATCGAGTAGTTCTTTTGATATATTCCCCAATGTGGACAAGAGAGGGGAGCTACTCATGCTGTTGGGGAGTGTAAAGGCGGTATTAACGGAATAGACGGCATAATTATTCATAGATATCGAGGCATACACGACAGAATTCCATCTAAAAGCTAATTAGTCTTAACTCTACCTATTATAATAAACGATCTAGCTTACAGCAGATGAAGAGGAAGCGAGCAAAATCCCAGGAGGCACCACAAGATCAATTTTCGACGATCAAGGAAACGGAAATTCTGAACAGTAGGGATACCAATGTCAAGCGATAATCCACGACTGTGTGCTTTGTCAATCTCGTGTCGGTTCGGCGCTGAAAGACATTGCATGCAATAGTTGCAACCACTCAATAATAGCGTACTCAAAATGTTGATAGCCAGGTGGACGGTGATGTTGTAACGTCGAATATTGTCGCATTTGCCTGCTGTCAAGGTACCGAGGTCGCCGGGGAATCCAGAGAGCTGGCCGATTACTATGGTGAATATAACGTTGGTAAGTAGAACTATCATGGTCAAGAAGGCCCAGCTTTTCACGCCAAGTCAGCATGAGGGTGTAATTTTGCGAGCTTTGCGTGCAGATGGCTGGCCTGCAAACGGAGTTGGGTCGTCGACATAATTGCTACCCTGTGTGACACTCTTTGACGGCAATTCCAGCAACTCCATATACTTAGAACTTGTTCTTTGGCCCAACAGGAAGTTCTTGTAAGCCATGATAAAACCCCCAAGAGTTTCAAGATTCAGAACGCGATAGGGCAAGACATGTACTCAGCGCCTGCATGCAGGCAACACCCACCCCATTTCTAGAGCGGCAGAGCTGGAGACTACATAACAAATTCGTGAAGACAGAAATGGATGCCCTTGTTTCATCGCAAGTGGGCTGAAGTGTGAGTGTTGGCTCCTAGTGAGACAAATGTAAGCCTCAGGGGCTGGAAGACTCGCCCCAGCTTGGCGTAGGATTCCCAAGATCGAAAGGTTTTCCCGAGCGTACTGATCAGCATCGTAGGACAAAGTTGCGAAGAGACGAGGACCGATCAAGGGCTCGATAGAATAAGGTGAAGAGAAAAGGCGCGGATGAAAGCAAATGGACGCCTGAATGATAGGTTTAGGGTATGGTCGCCTGCTAAGTATTGGCTGAAGAAGCATCTTGGGCGCCGTCCTCGGTCTCTCACTCATCCAATCTTAGATATCTTCAGCCTTTTCATACAAAAACGCATCCTACTGAATCATGTATATTTAAAAGATATTGGCTAAACATCACAGTGCCGTTGTCCGCTGTCTTTCCAACACCTTTCACTTCCTCCATCCCCTGCATTTCATGGCTTCTGTACGCTGATCATACCCACCAACGACCTATTTTCACCCCTCATCCTCCCCTCAGCTTTCCATAGGCATGCAAGCCATGCTGCTAGTATCGCACGTATAGGGCAGATGGCAATTCTGTGCGGCAGAGCAGTCAGCCCCCATGGGTGGTCGGGGCTGTGCATCCGCTGTTGCCAGAGCTAGCGCTGGCGTGGGCGGCTGAACAAAGAAACATGGATGCATGAAATGGTGAATTGGCTAAGGTGTTGCTTGCAGGACAAGATCGTTCGCTTGATGTATGAATTACTGAGGAGAGACGGCGCCTGTGCTTGCACTCTAAAGCAGATGTTTTAAACATGATGGGAACACTCGGAAGAATCTTTAGACCAATGTCCTACATGAAAGGACTGATGTTTTTAACCATAAGGCTACCCTTGGGGAAAGGTCTCACTGAACTGTTGTTGATGGCCGAGGTTGAAGGAACGCGATCGGATCGTAGAGACCAGAGGCTGCCTTATTAGTTCACAGCTGGTACATCGTTTGCGGTAATACCGTTGAGCACCCAGCGGCCTATCCTACCTTCTTGTCCTTTAAAAGCAACGGTATAATGCTCGCTCTAGACGGGCAACCATCTCTCCTTCTGACCTTCCACTGCACTGTCAAGGCTCATTGCATTCGTGCCTAGGAAGCGTAGAAAGTCTTGACGTAGAGTTGGGTTCGTGATGGCATAGTCATCATTGGCGTGTCTCTCCGAAACTTGACCCAAGGGATGGCACCCTCCACATTTGTCTTCTCATCAATATTGGAAGCCTCTGACAGCAGGCCTCAGAGATCCTGAAAGTTTGCATTTGACGGATCGCGGTCCAACAGGTACGCGTATTTCGCACGGCTTTCATTTCGAAGCAGAAATGCCGGCACGTCAGGATTGTCGTCAACGCGGTCAAAAACATCTCTCTCCCTTTCAAACATATCCCGTCCCATCCTGACATTCTGCAACAGTCTGTCTGTCTCAAGGAAGTAAGGTTGATTATAGCCCTTGTGAGAAAATGAAGTGATCTTGTTCTTCAAGTCCTCCATGGTCGGGAAACAAGAGCTGCAATGCCATGCCGCACAATACAGATCCACGTTAGCCTTTCCTTTCTTGAAGGAAAATCGTAGCTCTTCGGGCGAAATCGTATCTTTAGGACCATTGTAATAGGTCGCTTGAGGGTGCATCCACTGGTCCCCACGATGAAGCCATTGAAAACTGTAATAGTAGAAATGGCTGCGAAGTGTGACACGTGGTGGAAATGCGCAATTGCGGAGCGCGACAAGGGTGTTGGTACGGGGAAGCTCATCGATGTCACCTACGAGAAGGACATCGCCTTGGCTAGGCGCTTCCGGTCCGACCAACGAAAGCATTGCCTGATTGAAGAGTGCATTGCGTGTGAAACGTTCCAGTTCCCAAGTATCACCATAATCTATCTTTTTCGCAATGGAGAAGTCGACGATCTGGTGAATGATCTTGGAGCGAAATTTCTCGAATCGCGGTTGGCCGAAACTATCTTGGAGGTGCAAAGGTTTCTCACCACCTTGGAACGTAATTGCTGCTTCGAGTATAATGAAATAGTCTACTTCCGAATCGAGCTCATTGAGACGTATTTCGAGCCAATCCAGTTCGGTATTGATGAGGAACATGTCATACACCTTTCGACGTTGGTCGCGAGCGGCGTATGGCTCCCAGCGACGGCGTTCGCAGAATTCTTTGGCGATATTCAATGGCAGGAAACCATACTCACCTGCTGCGTTCATAGCAACATGTGGACCGTTGTATGGAGGGAGAGGTTCTACCTCTCGCTTCCATCTGCTGCTCAAGGCAAAAAGCAGTAGAACGAAAAGAGCGGTTCCTGCAAGCCATCTGGAGGAATGTAATCTCATTCGCACGGACAAAGGAAGAGATCTGAATATTGGCCAGTCTTCTAATCTCTTAAATGATTTATTAGACATGGTAGTCTTGACTGTCTGGCAGAGAGTGATGGAAGGATTGTACAGATATCTCTAACATCAGCAGCCGGCCGGGCTATTTCCGGCGCCATCAAAAACATTGGAACTCTCCAGAATCCACAGTCCCCATCCACCACAGCCACTACCGCCCTAGTACAAATGGCGACCCCGTACCCCCCATCCCACCACCACCGCATAACCCGCCTCCCTCCCTCCGCTGCCCGCGCTTTAATCTCTACCTACCTCACTGCAACAACTACAGACCCTTCCCTCCACCCCAATGCCATCCTCACAGAAAATGGCCCTGTCACTCCCTCCTCTGGCACCAACACCGGTCTCGTACTATACAATCTAGCTCGCTTAGAAGCTGGTCTGGGAGGAGAATATCTATCCGCTGACCTACCGAAGAAATTTACAGGTGGGGACCTAGAATTGGTGGATACGGCGCTGGGGGCAGATGCGACGGCTGGGGCGCAGGAACAGAGCGGCCCAGATGTGGACGCGATGTGGCAAGATCGAGAGGAGTGGGAACGCGAGCAGGATCCTTTGGAGGGGATGAGGGATGAGACTGTTGAGGAGGGGGTTTTGAAGAGAGTGAAGAGTGAGGGGGTGCTCAAGAGAGTGAAGAGTGAGGGGGAGAAAGAGACGAGGAGGAGAGAGAAAAAAGAGAGAATGAATAGAGAGAAGAAGGAAAGGGAGGCGCAAAGAAGGCGGGAGAGGGATGCGGAGGGATGAGGGGGTGGTTTAATATGGTAACAAATTTTTATCGATGGTTGCTATCTAAAAAGCTATGGGACATAATCGTGGCGGAGGGAGATGATGATGCTACAGCTCCCTATCTGAGGCTTTAAGGGGCTTCTCATTGTCAGTGCCCTTCCCATTCGCGGTCTTTTCGTCGCCAGTCCAGCCGAGCGCATCGAGACGCTCTGGAAGGATTGGGTGCGAAAAGTGGTAGCTGGCGTACATCCAGTCCGCATCCATGGTACTCAGATTCTGGATCTGCAGTTTGATGAGAGATTTGGCCAGCTCGGTGGAGTACCCGAGTTTGACAGCGAACTCATCTAAATGGGCATATGAGCAATGGAGCTGAGAGAAGAGGCAGGTGGGGAAAACAAACCGGCTTGGAATTCGAACGTCCTACTCAAGATGTTCATCAAAAGTTTCACCACAGTATCCATGGGGGCCAAAGCATCTGAGAACAAGATGAACCCGATAATGATGGGGAATTCATTGTGGAAGCCGAAGGATTGGTAGAGTGAGCGGTTGTTGACGAAGACGGAGAAGAGGGCAAAGATGTAGAACATGTGGAATTGGGCAATGCCGAACAGCTTCATGGTGTGGCCCAAAGCCCAGTGCCCAAGCTCATGCCCCAAGACTGCAATCACTTCTTCGGTCTCGCTCTTCTCGATCAATGTGTCATAGATGACGATATGCTTCTTCCATGGTAGTCCGTAAAAGTAAGCGTTGCTATGAGCACTTCGCTTGCTGCCATCAATGACATATAATTCTTTGAGAGGGAATTCAAGCTTCTTTGCGAGTCCTTCCACACCTGTCTTCAAGGGCCCTTCCTCAAGTGGTGAGAGCTTATTGAACAACGGCAAGATGGCGATTGGATATATCGTAATTGCAAAGACTTGGACCCCGACGGAGAACAGCCAGAGATAGTAGAAGAAGCTGTTGCCGGTCTGCTTTACGATTGCTAGGAATCCGCTCAAGAGCGGTGCTCCGAAAACGACCATCAGAGCTTGACCTTTGATCATGTCCATTATCCAAAGGCCCAACGTTTGTTTGTTGAATCCAAATTCTTCTTCCAAGACGAAGGTACTATAGTATCCGATAGGCAGATTTAGAGCGGTGGTGATCAGGTTGAAAGTAAAGAAAAAGATGAGTGTGTGGATGATCTCGCCTGAATAAGTCGCTGGAATGTATTGAGTCATCCAGACGCCAGTAATAAACCACAATTGTGGAAGAAGATCGAAGTATATGATGCTGTAATTCTGGATCTGGGAGTAGAGTCCAGAGATAAAGCCGAATTTTGCCTTCGCTCTTCCATACGCTTGGCTCTTGTCAAAGACATCCTGCTTGATTTCTCCTTCGAGAGCCTTCGGTGGTTTCTCTTGCTGCAGTATCTGATACTGGCGTAGCGAGAGAAAGCCCTCGAATAGGTATTGGGCGACGGAGAAGCTCACGATGAGCTTTTTCCATGGGAAACCAGGGCGGTCGAGAAAACGTCCAAGACGCTGTCGCAGGTGTTAGCTTAGGACCCAATACTCGTTGAAGAGGATTGCTTACCTGGAGGAGATCCATGATTACCGTTTTCAACCCACAAACTGGGGGTGAAGCAAGACAGTGGTGTTGTTTTTCAAGGGATCCAGGCGACGAGATCTGTCTTGACACTCGGGTTTTCTCCGAGACACGCTAATTCGGATATATCCGATGTTCCGATTACCGAATCCTTATTGAAAGCGTTTCAATGAGCAAGATAAAACTTTCTACACTCATGAACTACGAAGAGAATGTATATGAATGTGCTCAAGTTGGGGTTGTGGGAATTGGTGGGGAGATGATGGGCCTATGGGGACTTTCATTCTCGTAGACAACGACTGTGCCGATATGTTTGTCTCCTTGCTAAGATTTTGCGGTCTTTAAATCGAAACGTCGGCTTCGGACAGCTGCAGAATTTCACTTAGGGGCTGTCAGGCCCAAGCACCCAGATACGCAGCTTGGCATATAGCTAGTCAATCACCAGGGGCCCATTGAATGGAAGCCCTCGTGTCGTCGGTATTGGGAGGAGAGACTACACCGTACCATGGAGCAAGCCAACAGTCACGCGAGGAATATTGTTGAAGGGAATCAGCATGGAGTAGGGAATTATACACTAGAAGCCGGTATCAACGTGATAAAGGCGGAGAGAGAGGCGATATGTACCGGGGTGACACCTTGCATTCGAGGCAGATTTTCACATGCCATCGCTAGGGCGATGATATCCTCACAGTCCAAGTACTATAGGAAATGTAACAAGGCTTTCGGTTCTAACGCAAGATCTCTTCCAGATCAGAATGTAAGTGAAATGCCAGAAACAAAGTAACGCAAAATGCATGTTTTTGTTTTGTCACAGAAGAGCAGGGGCCGGCAATTCCTGAGTGATTGCAGTCATATCTTGAAAAGACTCTCCAGGCCTCAAATAAAAATTGCAGCTATCCGTTCCTCAAATGTGAAGCCTTCTTGATTTCAGAAGTCTCGGCCTCAGAGTAAAATAGGAACCCCGAGCACGGAGGTCCGAGAGGTCTCAATCAAGCCTTGGGCATCTGCCAATTTGGGCCATCTATTTGGTGGCTGATTTCTGCTTGACAGGTCCCATTACTTAATAGGTTTATGCTGCTTTCAAATATATTCCAGGTTGGAATTAGCAAAGCCGTTGTTGGGGAACTCTAGCAATTGGAGGTGCACCAGTGAGATTCAGATATTTACCTCAGCAGTTTCTCGTCTCTGATTGGCTGTATGACGGTATGGGTAAGGCTTTCATTCTTCTCACATCAAGCGCCATGCAAGCCGTTCTTTGAGTACTGTCACTAATTGTTGCATTAGATGCTCGTCTCAAAAGTGAACAATATCTTCGTTATGACTCGGTGACGATCAATATTTGAATGCGAAGGGAGAGGCTGAGCAGGAATGGATCGGAGGCTTTTTCGAACCAATATGACAAAATACACACACATCCAGTTTGGCTAAACGTACAGCCCCCTTCTACACAATGAAGCCAGATTCTCGTGGCTGAAGACATCTCATTCAGGTGCAACAGATGATATGCAGTCCCCAAAGATCAAAAGCCCCAGAGGCAGCACTTTCATTGGGAACCTTCCTTCAAGACCGAAGCATGGAAGAAAATCCTCCTTGCCCATGGATGCAGCCTTCATGACATCGGCGCCGGGAAAAGTCATCGTCTACGGAGAACACGCCGTGGTGCATGGGAAAGCAGCAATGGCAGCAGCCATTTCCCTCAGGTCCTACCTCCTCGTCACAACGCTTTCCAAATCCCAGAGGACGATTTCCCTTAAATTCCCAGACATTGGCCTGGATCACACGTGGGATATCGACGCTTTGCCATGGTCGACCTTCTCCCATCCCTCAAAGAAAAAAGCATACTACGACCTCGTAACATCTCTCGATCCCGACTTAGTTGAAGCAATGCAACCCCAGCTCACCTCCATCTCCTCCCACCTCTCCACCGAACAAAGGAAGATCCACAGGGCCGCCGCCTCGTCATTCCTCTACCTTTTTCTCTCGCTCGGGTCTCAATCCTTCCCAGGCTGCATCTATACCCTCCGGTCCACAATTCCCATCGGCGCAGGCCTCGGAAGCAGCGCCAGCATAAGCGTCTGCCTCTCCGCCGCTCTCCTTCTCCAGCTCCGCACCCTCGCTGGTCCCCATCCAGACCAACCTCCCGATGAAGCCTCAAAACAAATCGAACGTGTTAACCGCTGGGCCTTTGTCGGTGAAATGGCTATCCATGGCAATCCGTCCGGGGTCGACAACACTGTCTCCACCAATGGCAAAGCGGTTCTCTTCAAACGGGAAGACTACGAAAAACCGCCCGTCGTAAAAACCCTCAATTCATTCCCAGAACTCCCTCTACTCTTGGTGAATACCCGCCAAGCCCGCTCCACAGCTACTGAGGTCGCGAAAGTTGGGGCCTTGAAGAAGTCCCTCCCAGAGATTACAGATCTTATTCTCGAAGGCATAGATAGTGTTACCGAATCTGCCTACCGGCTTATCTCCTCCCCCGACTTCTCTCATTCCAACGCTTCCACAACCCAAACCCTTGGCACCCTCATGAATATAAATCACGGGCTGCTCGTCTCCCTCGGGGTGTCCCACCCGCGTCTGGAACGTATTCGTGAACTCGTCGATTCTATCGATATAGGCTATACCAAACTGACCGGCGCCGGTGGCGGCGGCTCAGCCATCACTTTACTCAAACCGGACACGCCTGCCGACTCTTTGAAGCAGCTAGAAGAGAAGCTTACCGCGGAAGGGTTTGAGAAGTATGAAACCACGCTTGGGGGAGATGGGGTGGGGATCCTGTGGCCTGCTGTGTTGGAGAATGGAACCGACGAAGAAGGGGGGGAAGAGATCGATCTCGAAAGGTTTCTGGAGGTAGAGGGGAGGGAGGGGGTAGAGAAGCTGGTTGGAGTTGGGGTTGGGGGACATGGGAAGCGTGAGGGGTGGAAATTTTGGAATGTGGGAACAAACACCGATGAGGAAACATGAAGGGAAAACAGCGTTTGCGGCCTGCTTAAGCTATCTCGGCATCGTTCTTGCAGGTGGCTGATTAGATGTTTGTATGGTGCAAACTAGCTCATATGCGACTATGAAAGGTTGATTCTCTGGACATTAAGTATAGGCAGTAGGCCATCGCAGCAGTTATGCGAGAGGAGGTATCACTTGCATCTATCTGGCACGCTCTATACCAGCTCTTGTACCCTCATACCTAAGCTTTTGGGTACTGATCTTTTTTGTGGGGACGGGCTTGGTAGAAGAAGCCAGGCCGAGCTCCAACCAGTTAATGAGCATTTCTATCTTTAAAAACGATACCATATCAAACATTCCTCAAGATGTCAAAGACAGTGCAAATCGCCTCGGCCGATCAGTTCAATAAGCTGTTATCTTCCTCGACAATAGTAGTTACAGATTGTACGCTCACTACCTTCTCCATACCCCCACTTCCCATTGCCTTATACGCATCCTCAACTTGGTTCAAAAATAGCTGATATACATATGATACAGTCTACGCAGACTGGTGTGGACCATGCAAAGCCATCGCCCCCATGTACGAGCAACTCTCCGCCCAGCTCTCCCGCCCAAACAAGATCACCTTCACAAAGGTCAACACCGAGACGCAGCAACAAGTTGCGCAGACATATAAAGTCACTGCGTGGGTCTCCTCCCCTCCCCTCCCCCTCCTTTACACTCCGACTGATCCCCTTTACCCCTAGATTACCCACATTCATGATCTTCAAGAACAAATCCGTTGTCGAGACAATCGTAGGCGGCGACCGAAGCAAACTCACCAGCGCCATCAAAAAGCTCGCAGCAGAAGCAGACTCGGACGGCGCCAACGGCTTCAGCTCAGCGAGTAGCGGCAGCGGCATGACTTGGACAGCTGCAAGTCTCCCAAAGGGCTACAACGACGTGACCGACCAAGTGGACGTACGGGGCCTCGATCTCCTGAACTCGAACACCGAGTGCGGAACCGCGCGGACGCTGTTCAGCACCGCCAAACCCTCCGCTCTGGAGGATAAGAAGGGGAAAGGCAAGGCAGACGGGGAAGGAGGGAAAGATTGGGTGGAGAGCGATACCGACGAGCAGCTCATGCTGTACATCCCCTTCATGTCGATGCTGAAGGTGCACACCATCCACATCACCTCTCTACCCCCCAGCTCCTCAGAAGACGATGACGAAATCCCCATGCGGCCCAAGACGATACAAATCTACTCGAACCGCGCACACGTTCTCGGGTTCGACGAGGCGGAGGATTTGCCCGCCACGCAGAGTATCACCCTGAACGCAGGGGATTGGGATGAGAAGACCGGGACGGCCAAGATCGAACTGCGGTTTGTCAAATTCCAGAATGTAACGAGTTTGGTCTTGTTTGTGGTGGATGGGGATGGGGAGGGGGAGAAGGTGAGGGTGGATCGGTTAAGGCTTGTGGGACAGAGCGGGGAGAAGAGGGACCCGGGGGAGTTGAAGAAGGTGGGGGAGCATGAGTGAGGGGTGCGTGGGGTACGCTGCTGGAGCGCAGAGTATTGGGTGTAGAGGGTTATGGAGAATGGAAGGGAGAGGTATGGCTACGATCTCCGTGTTGGGAAATGGAGATAGCAAACGAGGGTTTGTACTATAGGGCCCCAATGCATGATCGTGCATCTCAATGGTATCAGGCATGTTATCCACACAGATTCATCTTAACGCCCTCCCCTTCTAAACCGCCTCCTCCCCTCTCCACACTACTTATTCCCCCAAACCCTCTCCCCCGGTCATCCACCAGCATCACCCCCTCCCACCTCCCCCCTCCCTACCCCTCCCCCCATGCTCCCCCAAAAACCCATTCCCCAAAACCAAAATGTCCAACCCCCCCCCCAAGCACAGCGCCCACAACCCACAACCCTCAAAAAAAGGTCACAGTCAGGCTCGCCACCGCGCACTCCGGGGGGGGGAAATCGAAGGTGCAATCCATCACTCTGTGGCGCGACCGACGCTTGGCAACATCACTGAGCTGGATGGCCAGGCAACACGGGGTTATGGTCGCGCCGCCGCACGAGGAGAGGAAGGGGGGAGGGGGAGGGAGGATTTTTTTTTTGCTTTGGGGAGGTAATTTGATAATACGACGGGGCTTTAGCCGTTTTGGGATGGTGGGGGGGAGTTAGCGGGATGCAAGCTCGCCGATGAAAACCTTCTATAATTGTCTGCTTTCCCCCTTCTTTTTCTTTGCAGGCGAGAGCTCAGACTGGGCTCCCTCACCGGGTTTGTGATGAGACCGTACGATCTGCTAGAAAGAGGATGAGCCTCCGTGATCCCTGAGGTGAATAAGGGGGATGATCTCGTCTGGTACTACTGTTCTGAAAACTTTTTTTGGAGGATGGGCCGGTAGGGGAGTGGAGCGAGGGGTTAGAGTGAATGGTACTATGGTTTTGGGCGGGGTCGAGGGCCCGGGGAGGGGGGTTTGGAGCGGGTTCTGTGGAGGATATGGGAGATGGAGGGATATGTGGAGGGTGTACTATGAGGTGATGAAGAGTGAAGAAGAGAGAAAGTTTGATAATGCTGCTTCGAGGCTGATCGAGCTGGCGTGCGCAGCGTGAATGCTGGTCCAAATGGGATTCCTCCAGGCTCACGAGGTGTCGAATTGTGCGATTGAACTGCCCATTCCTTTTCTACGCTTGCACTTGCTCACGCCCGAGCACAAACCTGGCTGTTCACTTTTCTCCGTGCATTTTCCAAGCATAGGATGTCGCTGCTACCCCTACCATCTTGGCTGCGAGTACGGATATGGGAACTTGAGTGTGCCTTCATGCGAGTTTGAATTGTTGTCTATTCCACGCCGAAAGAAGAGGGACAAATTGTGAGAGGGCACATTGATCTTTCCCTTCGCTCACCAGTAGCTTTGACAATGCTGATTGCTGGTCTTAGAAGTGAATGACCACCTTTTCTTAGGGAGCCATCGCCTATGTGTTTTTCGTAACGGAGGCGAGGATGATTACGAGGGCTGACGAGGATGGATTCCTTTCCCTCTACTGTCTTTGAAGGCTGTGATGGATGATTATGAAGTGACTGGACGTTTGCTTGCAGGATGGGTCTTCTGTCACTTTTTGTCGAGGAAGGAGGGTCATCAAAGGCAGACTACACCCAAAAATGATGCCGTTTAGGCATGTGAAGTGATGTCCAGCGGAGATGACCGAAGTGCATTGTGCTCTCAGCAACGGGAATCCAGACTGGAAGATCACGTGCATATGCTTCTCTACAGGAATGGTTCTGACTCATTCGTTTAACGACGTCTTACGAGGCGGTTGGGCTTATGCAACACACAGAAAGTCTCAACTCCGCACGATGACATTGCTAGAGAAGTCTCCGATATTTTGAAAGAAAGGGTGAATGGGCGCATCTAACTCTGAATGATCGCTGCTTTTGTTCACTGCGAGTATGTGGATCCTCCATGGCTTCTTTATGGCGCCCTCACCGGACGTGGAGGCGCCCCCAAGATGCTTGTTTTTCCCTCTGCCTTGTATATATGACCAAATGTCAGCCATTCCCCTTGATCGAGGCAACAAGGGCGCCCGAGAGTGTCAATTCTGTCGAGGCTACCCTGCCTATGGTCAGCTTCTGCTTGGGGTATCGCGCCAGGGCTGTTTGGGCTTTTGAACTAGGTGCATATTCTGTGAATGCACGTTTGATGCCTTGAGAGATGCAATACATTATACACATGGCAAGGCGAACTCTTTACTTCCGAGTGTTTGGTATGCATGGAGAAATTGTGGGACGATTCAGAAAAGAGTCCGAATGAAATTAGGATGACTTGTTCTTTAAGAGGAAAAAATTGAGAAAAGGAGATGACAGACAAACAGTATTGTCCCGAGGGCCAAATTGTACCTCGGAGTACATTGCAATGATAGCAATGACTCGCAGCGAGAAAGACAGATCACTCCATTACAAAGTGAAAGGGCTGCTATAGGGTAGGGCTGGACTCTTCCAGCACATGCCCCTTCGCTTCGCAGTGCATCATTAGCGACCCGCCGATACATCAAACCCTCCGCAAATGTTGTAGAATCAGACCATCGGTCTCGGTCAAATCGAACGGCACGGTAGTGGGCATGCCACAGTAGTATTGCATCCCCTCGATTGATCAAAGGACGAATTGGATTGTGCTGATGCGTTCAAAGTACCATGGTACAATACTTGAAGAGCGAGAGGGGAAATGAACCATCGTGGCACTAGCCGGCATGTTCTCCACATTGACGGTATTCCGCGATAAATACCTCAGATAACATCTCTTTGACCTTATCGTGCCCTCCTTCAAGATGCATTAACACGCGGCACATTTGCTTACGACCGCGACGGTGCGGACTGTTTGTAAGTCTTTAAGAAAAGAGGACACATGGAATCAAAGATGATCGTCAGGTTAGAAGTGATCGACAGGTACCACGACTACGACGTGCCGCCTTTTCCCCTCAAAAATTCTACCTGACCTTCTAGCGTGTTTCACGAATGCAGCCAGTGGGGCCTTGTGGCCGCTGTGACCTCGTGGGCTTGTCGGCAGTGTTTCGTACATACAGAAAGTCACCGTGACCTTCTTGGAACAAAGGACAGCCCGGCTCACTCGACAGGACGCGGCTATACATACCTACATTACGGTTGGGGCTGAGCGACTCGACATTGCACGGGCTAGAGGGTTGTATTGTCAGTCGTCCTCGTGAATCACTGTTGTAATACGGTACGCCTCGGGAGGTCGAGGAGAGGAGGGCGTGTTCCAACTCGTGGGGGACATAATTATTGAGCTGATAACATGATCGTTTCAGTCCACTCCTTTGTTTGTCGACTTCGACAAGAATGCATCCAACTTCCAAGATCCAAACTCCATGCATTTCGCCGAAAGAAGGAAAATTGATATTGATATTGGGGATGTTCATATCTGCTTGGCTTCGGTGCTTCGGTTCTTCTTAGCTCTCACATTTGGGGATTCGTATTGTAGGACTCGGACCCCAAAGCGTCCTCATTCGTTTCAAACTTGAAAAAGCGATCTCTTTCTCAAGAATTGGGTCGCTTGCAATGCGACCATGTGGCTATCCCGTCATAGCCACGGGGCATTATCCCGTCCTTCGGATTCCATGTTGGAGATCATGTACTGGTTCAAACTCCTTAGCTTTCTTCCTCAGGCCCTCCCCGCCAGGCATGTATTTGGTCCGAAATTTAGGCCTTGCAGGAACCATTTTCCGCTCAGATGAGCTGTTGTTGGTGGAAGGCATTAATCACAAATTTGGTTGTAAAGAAATGTCCTGCCGAGGGTCCAGTCTGGCACCAGTCAAGTAGTGGACGCCAATCGCATTGGAAGCGTGTGATAGTGGAGTGATTGTCCAAGCTTAGAAAACGCCGAGTGGCCAGCCAGCCACCAACTCTAGCATACTGGTGAGATTTGTGATTGACCGAAAAGATCCCAGATCCTCATCCCTGGTCCCGTATCTAGCTAGACCAAAGCCTCCAGATCCTTCTAAGTTAGTGCAAAAGCCGTCGGCGAAGCTCTTGCGAGCTACAGGTTCCCGTGGCTGTGGGGACACATTCCGGCCCGTCGGACCTGAGGATTAAGCTCAACATCATCAGTTGGTGGAAAGTTTTCAGGCGAGCTGGTGTTGAAGGACGACCCACGGCCTGTGGAGGTGACATGTGAGTGCCTGAATGATTTATTGGTTCATCATGAGACTGGACAAATCAAGTGGCTGGCGAGTGCACGATTGCGATGAACAACATTTTGCTGTTTGTTGATCCGGTGTTGGAGGCTATGGCAGGCAGGAGGATGAGAGGATTGCGGCGATACCCTATCCACGCAAACATGTTATCGCGCACAATCAGTGGTGGAGGATTGTTCGAAAGACACCTCCCCGCGTCCAAACTTTTACGTTTATCTTCTTGGCAAACAGAAGGTACCTGCGCCGTTCCTGCATTAGCGCTTTCCATATATCCTGCCAGGCCCGATTGGCCATCTTGGTTCAAGCAGGGATAGTGCATGGTTGGGTCTTCGGCCTTCCCAGGAACGTGGCAATTGGCAAAGAGAGTAGTCCACAAACGCGCCGTTGACCATCTTGTAGACACAACTAAAGGGCAAAGCCGCAAGAGAGACACCGGTAAGAGCAGCGCGCAAGCTTGCCTTCTTCGGACAAGATCTCTTGCCACTTCATGCCCCGCCTCTGTATTTTTAGAGTGCAAATACGAGGCCAAAAGTGAACGGATCTGTTTAAGCTGCACATCTCGGTGAATAAAACCACATGTTCGGAGTTCCAACAAATATGGAGGATAAATCTACGCCGCCATACTGTGGCGGGTATTTCGCTGATGGTGTGTTGATCATGTATGGCGGGTAGAGCTGGGTTACATAGGAAAGCCCCCGCCGCTCGCCGTCAGAATCACGGGTTTGTCATCCAACATGGGAGAAAGTCGAGTGTCAGATGTAGTGGTGTACTGATTCTATGCACATGGGACAAGCCAGGACGTTACTAAGAGCTGTGCACCGTGCGAAGGAATAGATGACACGTTGATGGTCTTTGCGCACCGCACCATGGCGCCAGTGCACTCAAGATGTCAGCTATACGCGCCGCAACGAATGCTGAGGAGTGAGGGGTGCGCATCTAAGCATCTCACCATCATTCCAAACCCCGCACCGCACGGTTGCTGGATGAGGGCTTCCAACTTGATACATGAAGTGTAGAAAGGCGGTTCAGCAACGGACTTGTCAAAAGTGTTGCTACTACCTTGCATAGGCAGTAAACGGTCGAGTGAGCGAGACGCCAGCAGAATCTTAATGATGCTGCGCAGAAGCCTGAAGCATCATGGATAACAGGAGGACGTTTCTAGAGTGGTGGTCTCGATGTCAATACCGTAGCGGCTACATGCATCCAACTCCTGGTGGGATGATGATCCTCGAGGGAGAGAGACCGCCGTGGTCACTTCAGCGAGATAAGTGGCCAATTCGTAAGCGCTATCTGTAATCGATAGCAATTTAGCAACCAATGTGACCCAGTCACATCCGAGTGCGGAGTACAGTAAGTATCTCTGCATGTGATACCGCAACCTTGCGGTAAGGGAGTAAGCTGAGTGTCTGAAGGAAAATATGCAGCTGACAATTGAGGTCACTTGTGATATTGTGCGTGCAGGCTGAATCCTGAGGGATGGAGGGAAGCGAATTGTTATGTTTGCCTGTTAGGTCAGGTACCGAAGAGTGATGAGTCTGCGCTTGCATGCATACGGCCGCTGAGCCACTGCGTCGGCTTTGACGATGCTGGAGTCTGAAGATCCCGGAAGCAAAGCAAAGTCCGTTCTCAACTCTTTTGCTGCCGGCGTTTTTACGACTGGTCGCAAGCAAAACTTTGAATGTGATGTGACAATGCCTGCAGTGTCTCTCTATCTCTCCACTTCTTTAGTGATTCAACGTGCATTGGTCCCAATACAATCATTGATAAATGCTCGCAGATTCTATATGTCGCTCACAATTTCACTAATTTCCCGGATCCAGTTATTTACCATTTGTAGCAGTATCTCTTCCCATTGGTGTGCTGAGTTGACTAGACACACGCTTGTTACTCGATCGGTTTACTATTCCTCGCCGCTTGTGTCATGGCCGAGGAAAGAGTGGTCCTGTGTGGGCTCGCTGCTTGGTTCAGGCAGCGCTGGAACTTGAGCAACGCGGACGAGTAAGATGCCCGGAAGCCTTCTGGGATCTGTATGGGGCCAGCCTAGCGCATAGGACGAGGAAGAGACGGCCTCTTACGCCGAACTGCGCCATCACATCCTCCCGAGTCCCCCATACGACTGGCCCGTCATGTTCGAAGTCCCTTTTGTGTAGTCGCCTTTTTAGGTCATCGCCTCCCCGTTTTGGTGCTTTTTCGGTGGTCATCATTTTCGCCTGAGGGAGTCTGCGCAGACCAAGTCGTCAACTCGTTGCAGCGTTACTTTACCCGCTTGGTCCCCCTCCACACTCATTCATTTTCTGGGTCAAGTCTTCTCTTGTCGACTCCCATAATCAATCTATCCTTTTTTTTTTATCCTGCTTCTGTGTACCTTTCATTTGGATATATTTGGCTTCGGGTTCACTCTTTTTGACCCAAGTCATTCATTCCACAGTCACTCATTCGGCGATTCTGCCTCAAACGGTCCAACCATACTTCTAATACCCCGAATACCAACCAACGAGCAACACACCCTTCTGGCCGATGTTTTGAAAATCCAGACTCGGTTGCACATCACCCTTTCCCAGAGCAAACAACTACACAGCCTCTCAGATTTGGAGTCTCACGATCGCCTTTGATACGTTGAGCCCTTCTAACGACACAACTAGCAACTGTATGTCACACACCATACTGGGGATGTTATGGGAAGACCAGTTACTCATTTGCCGTGCCCTGAGATAGCTAATCCTGACCGACTAAAATGGAAGCCCAATCCATTTACCCCTCTCAAATCGCTGAGCAGCCATCCTCTTACTACTACAACCCCGAGCCAAGCAAAGAGAATCGACAGCATGGTCAATTCATTCCACACCCACATGCAGGTCATGAAGGTGTACGCGGGCACGAGTATCAACAATTTTACAACTCAGGAATCCTTGTGCAGGAACACCGACGAGTGATGTATTCCCACATTCCTTCGTCGGGACTGCCGATGCACATGCAGCATCCGAAGCCTGTGCTTGCTTCACCTCGACCATTACAGCAAAAGCCAGCCTGCTTGTCCTACAGGGGGAGTCAATCGCTTTCACTGGATACCGAATGTAGCACACCCGAGGTGTGTGTCTATCCATCGACACCACCTCTTTCGGTATCTGGAAGTGCGGCGAGCAGCCCTCCTTCTACATGTACTGTCCTGGCTACACCTATCACAGCATCATACATGAACTTGGGGAACATGGAGGGTGTGAAGGAGGGTTGCGAGGGAGATGTTAAGAGTGAGATCCTCGCTGGCGGGGATTGGACTCGATGCTGCTCGCCTCCGTTGACACCTGGTATGTTACAACCTCAAGACAAAATTGCGCGTGCATCATTCATTTGCAGTGACGATTTGCATGAAAAGAAAAGAGAACATAGAAAAGCGAAAAGGAAAAAAAAAGAAACGAGAATTCGAAATGAGAATTGATTTTGTCCTGTGACTAACGAGTCCTGTGGTTAGTGTTCATCCACCGGCCCTCGGTTACGGCTAGCCAAACCTCTGATCTCCTATCCATCAATTCTTGTCCTTCTCTCTCCCCCTCACCCTCTCCTGTTCCTAACTCTGCTACTTCGATTCCGGACACCGATTTCGACTTTTGTGATCCTCGTAAGCTGCTTGTCAACACGCATAATCCAGAACAATCCGCCTCGTCTGCCGACTTTCCACCCTTGCCCACACTTTGCTCAGGGGATGACGAGGAACACAAATCCATGCTAGGCGGTGAATACAGTTCTCTAAAACAAGAGTCCAACCTCACTAAACCATTCGATTTTTGCACTACCTCCACACTCACCGGTCTTCCAATTTTCGACAGTTTCTCTGATCTTGACTCGGAAAACGAATTTGTGACTGACCTCACCCGATTTGCCGGCGACAACACCTATCAAATCGATAACAAGAGACAACGACTTGACCTCATTTCTTTCGAAAACGAATCTTTCCTCAGCGAGGACAGTTTCGAAGATTTAGACGACACAGAGCACCTCGCAGCAGCCAACCTCTTGTCACCCCCCGAATCTCGTCGTTGCTCCGAAGACATGTCCGCCAAGATGCCTGTTGTTAAGAAGGCTCGCGCTTCTCCCAAGAAATCCACCAAGAAAAACCGTGTCAAGCCCGAGATTTCCGGCAATACCGTTGACAAGGTTCATTCCCACGCTGCCGATTCTGCCCCTGAGCATCCATCCACTAAGGAAGAAGCGCCATCCCAGGATAGCGTTGCTCAGTCCACCGATGGCGACGCTGCAGACACCAACAATGATGCAAATACGAACACGAATCAGCCAATTGCTCGACGAGGTCGCAAGCAATCACTGACGGATGATCCTTCCAAGACCTTCGTCTGCAATCTCTGCTCACGTCGCTTCCGTCGCCAAGAGCACCTCAAGCGTCACATTCGCTCTCTCCATACTGGCGACAAGCCGTTCGAGTGCAACGAATGCGGGAAGAAATTCTCTCGCAGTGATAATCTTTCCCAACATGCTCGTACTCATGGTAGTGGAGCAATGATCATGGGTGTTCTCGAGGAGGGTGAGCTACCCCCGACGGAGGCCGGAAGCCCTTTGGAAAGTGCAGACACCGGTGCTCTCGGCGTCGTCCTATTTGAGGCCGCTCAGGCTGCCGCCGCCGGGATCTCAAGCAGTTCGTCTAGCGAGGGCTCATCTCGAGACAGCACGAGTCCGGCACCAACCAACGAAAACAGCAAGGTACAAAAGAAGCGAAAGAGGGAGGATTAAATGAAACCACCATGTACCATACTTAGACGATATCACGACATTAACGCTCTACCATCCGCCAACATCATCCGGCGCGACGGGTCCGGCATGATCACTCCGAAATGGGGCACCATTCATACAGGGACATCAACACTAGAAAAAGGCGTTTGCACGAGCTTCAGCGATGGTTAGGGATGGGGCTTGCTCAGTGGCCGCCGACGGTGTTCAGAGATTGCCTTTTGCACTTTCTTTCTCTGTACCTTTATTTGGGATTGAGGGTTGGTTCGGTGGACGAGGAACGCACTTCTTGCAAATTGTCTTCTACATAGGGTTTCTGAGTGCTGGACACAGATTTACGACGGTGAAATACTTAGCTTGCAAATAAAACCTTGACAAGTCTACCAGATTTTCATCCTTCTTACAACATTAACCCAATTTCCTCATCCAATCGTGCCTCATCACAGGCAAGGGGTATACTAACGTCTCGACTCAGCCTCAACAGAAACGCCCAAAACCCGGTATAATCCTTCATCCAAGGCCACCCTCCAACTCCTTGCCGCGCGCGCAGCTCAGACACTCTGTGGGCCCTTCGCCAAACCTCCGACCACCAGCCCTTCACACCTGATTGGCCATGAACCTCTCCGCTGCACAGCATAGCCTAGGCCTATGTCAGGCATTATGGCATCGCTGCTTCAAGCCTACCTGGGAGTCGTCACGATTCCCAACCCCAGGCCGGTCTCAGAGTCTCGCAGCGGCCTTCCCACCCTCCTTGCATACCGAACGCAGTCAATCCTCCGAGCACCAATGCACCCCTCTAAATACATTGTCTTTGACTGAAACAACGATTCTTTCACCACTCCTCCGCGACTGCAAACGTGACTCGCACCCAAAGACTACACCCCGCACACCCCACCACCACTTCGCCCTCCCCCTTTCTCTCCCCGTTTCCCACAGCCTCCTCTAGATCACCCTCGCTCACCACATATCCCCTCTCGCTTCCACACCTACATCCTCTATACCACTCCCCGGTGGCATCAGTGTAGGCCATATCATCTAGATCCACCGTCTCAAAGCCTGGATGGTGGGATGGAGGGGCATTCTTTCCATCAGCACAGGGCTGGACGGCTGTGAGGAGTTGACTGTCGTACTCCTTCCGCAGGGTAGGACAGGAGAGTGTAGTGTAGGCGAGGGTGATTTGGTCAATTGTGGGTGACTGGTGTTTGTGGGGAGATGACGGGGAAGGTGACTTGTCGGGGTGGTGAGCGAGGAGGGCGTGGCGGTAGGCGGCTTTCAGTTGGGGACCGCTTGGCGGGGTTCGCGAGGGGAGGGACAGGATGGTGTAGTGGGTTGAAGAGCAGGTCGGCGCCGGCATGTCTGTGTGGGTATCTTGAGGATGCAATTGAAGCATTTAACAATTTCTAATAGTTTCAATAGATTATCCTTATAACGACAGCGTGTCGATTTATCATCATATCCTAGAGCCGCAGTGGAAGCCTTTCCCCACGATTCGCGATTCCCTGATTCTGGGCGCGTCGTCAAGCTATCATTCCGGCTGTTTTCCAAGCTTACTACAATGATGATGCTGCCCATGCATCAGGAAGCTTGGTCATTGGCACTGGAAGATTTCGGGCGACGAATGGATCTAGCGAGCAAATTGCACGAGGTGCACATAGCATCATCACAACCGTATTGTTGTCCGAAAACAATACTCGAGCATCAACCTGGTGCTGCTTCTCCGCCAAATCTCCCGTACCTCTCCATACCAATGTTCCCCTCATGAGATTATTCCAGGACAATCTTCAATATGTCTGACCACGATGACTTCGACGAAGATGCCTCCAGACGTGCCTTTACTGCTCCCTATACTCCGCATCATCAAGTCCCCACCATTCAAGGGTACCAGGCTCGCAAAGAAGCCCGGCAAGAGGAGGCCGAGTCAGTGGCACCTGATCAGGTAGAGAAGGAATTCCCACAGAAAGATCAAAGCGGTAGTCTGTTAGAATCTGCAAAGAGGCATCTGCACCTCGATAGCCGCCCGAAAGACGAACCAAGCGAAGGGCAAATCCCGTACAAGGCCCACAATCACAACATTGAGCAACCCACAGGCCAAGATCACAATGGAGAGGAAGCTCCAAAAGAGGAGGGGCCCAAGGATCACGAGCCTGAAGAGTCGCCTAGAAAATCGCTTCTCGAGGACACCTCCGAAGCAATTGACAGCACTCTGGACCCTAAACAGAAGCGGAGGAACATGAAGAATATGAAAAGAGATTCTGCCCCCCGAGAGTTAACCGATCCTGTCACACATCTACGGGTCCAGGTCCATGATTCTACGAGCAGAGAGCTGAAGACGGTCCCTGAGAATGAACCTGCCCCTGGGACAGAGCCTCGCACTGCCACTGGTCTTAGTGCCAAGTCTAAGAGCGACTCAGAGATCAAGAAAGAGACGGAAGAAGAGCAGGTGGAACATAGGAGCATGGAGAAGCTGTTTCCTCCACCGAATTTCCAGGCTACGCGAGACGAGATTGCTGGGATCTACAGCCTAGCGATCTCTATTGGTCTGAGCTCTGTCTTATTCCTGTCTCTATCATTAGCGCTTGCAAATCATCTCTTCACCAGTAGCGATCGGTCTTCAAGGAGCTGGCTGAGCCTAACAGTATCGTCTTCTCTTTTTCTAACTACAGGCTTCTCGATAGGCGGTGGTATCATATGGTTTCTACAAGCTTGGCTCAAGAACCGCATCCACAATGTCTGGGATGACGAATTATGGGAGGCAGCTAGAAAGAAGGAGGAAGAGAACGCACCTTCTCCCATACCTGAGTCAACGCAATGGCTCAACTCCTTTCTTTCTTCGGTATGGGGTTTGATCAACCCAGATCTTTTCACAAGTCTGGCAGATACCCTTGAAGACGTTATGCAGGCTTCCCTGCCTAAATTGGTGAGGATGATTAGTGTGGAGGATCTCGGGCAAGGCAGCGAATCTATCCGTATTTTGGGCATACACTGGCTTCCGACCGGCGCTGCAGCCCAGAGTGTGTCCAAAAGCGGTAAGGTTGAGTCTGGCAACAAGGAGGAGAGCGATCGTAAAGTGTCCGGCGAAGGCCAAGTCGACGATGAAAGCAAGAAAGGAGATGATGGCCAACAGAAATCTTCTGACAAAGATGGCGGAAAGAGCGAAAAGGAGGAAGGGAAAGAGACGACTGAGGACGAAAGTATTGCAGAAGGCATGGAAGCTGAAGAGGGCGATTTTGTCAATGTCGAGGTTGCATTCTCGTACAGGGCTTCGAGTAGCGGGAAGAGCATTTCGGTCAAATCGAAGAACGCTCATTTATTTCTTGCCTTTTATCTGCCTGGGGCAATCAGATTTCGTGAGTCAGCCTTCCACCAGACACTACCAGCTACTGACAAGGGCCTTGTTCAGCGGTATGGGTAGAGCTTCGGGGGATTGTGGGCACTATGCGAATGCGTTTGCAACTCTGTCCTGATCCTCCTTTCGTGTCTTTGGCAACAATCACTCTTCTCGGGCAGCCGAAAGCTGATCTTTCTTGCATTCCCTTGACTAAAAAGGGTCTGAATATCATGGATCTGCCGATCATATCGGGGTTCGTACAGAGCTCTATTGACGCAGCTCTGGCAGAGTACGTCGCTCCGAAGTCTCTGACCTTAGATCTCAAAGACATGTTGGTAGGCGACGATTTCAAAAAGGATACTACGACTCGTGGCATTCTCATGATCAGGATCAGAAAAGGGCGTGACTTCAAAGAAGGCGATTCTAGTCTCGGGGGTCTGAGAAAGGGTTCTTCCGATGCTTATGTTGCTGTAGGCTGGGCCAAATTTGGAAAGCCGATGTGGAGCACGAGGGTCATCGTCAGTGACATGCAGCCTGTCTGGGAAGAAACTACATTCCTACTGGTTGGGCCGGACGAGTTGAACGCTCAGGAGCGACTTCGCGTGCAGCTTTGGGACTCAGACCGAATGTCAGCTGATGATGATCTGGGAAGGATCGAGGTCGACCTCAAGGAGCTGATGCAAAGTCCAAATTCGAAGGGGAAGATGTGGAATCGAACTGATGGGTTCCAATCTCTAGAGAACAGTGAAATCGTTCCAGGCACACTGGATTGGAGTGTAGGGTACTTTCCAAAATCCCGGATACAGGATACGCAGATGGATCAACAAAAGGTCGAGCCGGACGTGAAGACCATCCAGGAGCTGAAGGACAAAGTATCAAAGGATACAGGGAAAAAACTCCGTGAAGCCAAGAATGATCAGACACGTGAAATTGATCAACAAAAAGCCCAAGACCTGAAGAACAGAGAAGGTACCGTTCTCGAACGACCCCGATTCCGTTTTATACTGACCGTATTTAGATGCCATGATAACATCGACCCCTCCCCTGCCTGACTACCCATCTGGCATTCTCTCTGTTCAAATTCATCAAATCACAGGCTTAGAATTTGAGAGGCTCAACAAAACCCCTGCAAAGGATGGGGATGAAGAGTCCGAAGCAGCGGCTGGCGACCTACCATCTTCATACTGTACCGTGATACTCAACCACCAAGCGGTCTTTAGGACCAGGACCAAACCGAAGAACGCCAAGCCATTTTTCAACGCAGGAACAGAGCGTCTGATCAGGGATTGGCGCAACACCGAGATTATGGTTTCCGTCCGTGACTCTCGTGTCCATGAGGATGATCCCCTCCTCGGTATTATTTACCTCCCGCTCGAGAAAGTCTTCCAAGAGCGCTCCCAGATCATGGACAGCTACCCACTCATAGGTGGAATAGGCTTCGGCCGAATCCGCATCTCCATGGTATTCAGATCAGTCCAACTTCAATTACCAAAAGAACTACTGGGATGGGACTATGGCACTTTAGAAATTACAGCACCCGTCACCTCGAATGGCGTTTCTACCGAACTGAAAGACTTACGCCTCAAGCTTCGAACAACGGTCAACCGTGGGAAAATGTACACCTCACATGGCTCCGACCATATCAGCTGGACAGGCAAACACGACCGCCCACTACACCTCGCAGTCAAAAAGCGCTACTGTTCGTGTCTCGTTATCGAATTTCGCAAAAACAGCCTTGGCCTCGACAAAAGCCCCGCATTCGCTGTGCTCTGGCTCAAAGATATCCCTGACGAAGAAGACGTCACCATCACTCTCCCCGTCTGGCATAATCAAGACGACAGCCTCACACGCGGCGAAAGTAACTGCATCAATGACCTAGGCGAGAAGATGGGAACGATCCAAATCCCACTGCATTTCCACCGCGGCCTAGGCGCCTTCCACCATAGACTTGCTAGCAAAAGCCCAAAGCTGCAAGACGTCTTCGAAGTCTTGAGCACCGCGAACGACAACAAAGAAACGCACGCCTCCATCGATGGTGAATCCTCCGACACCGACTCTTCCTTATCCGACGACGATGACGAAGTTGACGGAAAATCCGATTCCAAAACCAACGGCCTCTTGCACAAAATGGGACTCTCTCACTCCGACGACAAGGAGTCGCACACTAGTGATGGCAAGGGCGGCCCTGTATCGCAGATCAAAGACTACAAATTGCACAGCGAGAAGCTGCATCGTGGGCACCGGGGGCTGATGCAGTGGAAAGCGGCGAGGACGGCCGGGTGGATGAAGACGAAGGTTGAGCACGGGAGGAACCATCTCCTTGAAGGCTTGGGGCAAAAAGAGAGGGATCCGGGGGTGGAAAGGGAGGTCTGAGGGTTTGGCCCGAACGTTTGGTTGAGCATGTTTCTCAGCCCCTTAATTGAGACCCTTTAGCAATGGAGGCACGTGAGACTAATGATGGTCTCAACCCTCCTGGAGAGAGAAGCAAAGGGGATGGAGGGCAAGGGTCCCGCGGTTGTATTTTCAAGGACTTTCTTGTGCGCTTCAGACCTTTATTCTCCTCCCCCAACCACGCAAGTCAGTCCTCTCAGCATCACATCCTCAATTGAGATGCCGGTGTTTATCCCGCTACATAGCGGTTACTTGCAAGATCGAAATGCGGCGAAAAGTTTGAGGCAGCTATCTGTTCCATGGGTAGACTGCCATAGAAAAGTCCGGTACACATCAAACAAATACAATTCAAAACATTGAAAACACTGGTCGCTGCTACAAAGCCATAGCTATGCTTCCATCAACGCCATCGTACATGCACATAATACCCAAAGCTCAATTCACACTTTTCTTCGGCCAAAGCTCCCCCCCACCCCTCGGCCACCGCTTCCACCCTCTCCCATGCCCAAGCTACAACCCCCCATCAGCATCCCACCCCAAACACCCCGCACACCACCACAGAGAAAACTCACCTGCTTCCAAATCCGCACCAACCCCGGCATCCGCAACATAGCCAACCTCCTCCTCTCCAACAGCCCCTTCTGCATCCTCTCCCACCTCTTCCCCTTCACCCGCTGCCCCACCCCCGTCCCCTTCACCCTCAACCCCATCTCAGCTCGCCGCCGCACACGCTCCTCAGTCCCTTTCACCGTGAAGGGTAGCAGTTTCTCCACCCCGTTCGCGCGGGCTAGCTTGACGAGCTCGGCTTGTCGTCTGAGGGAGAAGACGGGGTCGTGCCATTTTCCTGTTAGAGGGTGTTTGTGTTTTTCGAAGGGGTTGGGGAAGGAGTCGGGGGGGGGAGAGGTGGATATGGCTGTGTTGTCGGTGCGGGCGTTTGGGTCGCTGGTGGAGGTGGTCAAGGCTGCTGATACTACTGGGGAAGATTGGGGGCGGGAGCCGAGGGGTGGTGGAGGGAAGCGGGCGAAGAAGCGGAGGAGGCGGGGGGGGAGCGATTGGGCTAGTTTGACGTATTGCTGTGAAGACATGATGATTGTTGAATTGGTTGTTTTGTTGTTTTGGAAGCTGGACAGGCATCGGGGGTAGTGTTGGATATGCCTGTCAAAATGCCTGCGAGATGAACCCTGCAACGCTAGCGAGGCTCTATCTCCATATCTAAGAGAGCACTCTGTCCTCCTTCTCTGCTATACACACTCTTCACTCCAGTCCTTGCTATCGCAAGTGGGAATCGTATACCATTCCAATTACATACTCTCATCGTTTCGTTACCAGCAAGCGGATTTCCATCTGCCACCAAACCCCGGCCAATCGTCCGCGGCAAGCCGTTATCACCTTGATCGGGCAAGCCACCACGAGCACCGATTCCCAACCACCGCACAACTCCAAAACCCCTTCGACCACCCAGTCTCATGAACGGATAAAGCATCAACCCTCTTCGCACTTCTCGCACCAATTGCGCCTTCTCCAACCCACCTCCCAATCCACAACCCTAACCCCATAATCATGGCCTGGGGCTCACCCAACCACTCCGCCTTCGCAACCTTCCTAATCCTCTGCCGTACCTCCCTCCCTCCCCA
>JAABUQ010003029.1_pt1 | contig 31768 bp, 26 predicted proteins | sample 5560001 | NCBI WGS metagenome assembly JAABUQ01 (sample SAMN10711888, study PRJNA513371) | rock metagenome | isolation source: Antarctica rocks | place: Antarctica: Victoria Land, Finger Mt nord | collected 2015-12-18 | reverse complement strand
CGGTTGTGGCACACTTGCTCCTGCGGGTTCATGCGGTTCCTCCTTGGTGGTGTCAGCTACCAACAAGAGTGCTGCAGAACCCGTTTCCTTTCAACTCCGCTGTCCACGCTTCATTGGGGTGCTACCAAATCGTCTGAGACACGCAAGTATTTAATCTCGCGTCCCTCGTGCGCTTTGTTGCGAATGGCGATGGTGATGCCGACTCCCACCATGATGCCAAAGACGTTTCCGCCCTTGCCTTTCCGCGCATTGCCGCCGAGATCGAGATGGTAAATGCGCGTGAAGTCGCGCAACAGATGTTTGCGGAAACCATCAGAGGCAATGCCGTCAATAAAGCCATTATTCGATACGTAGCACACGATGCCGTCTCGCTCTCCTAAGCGGTCGGACGCCCAGCGGAAAAACTTCACGTAGGCATCGGAAAGGGCGTTGCGGTTGCTCGCTTTCGAGTCCTTCGCGTAGGTCTCGCGGATGCGCTTGTCTACCACGTCGTAGCGGCGGTTCTTGTTGTTGTCGTTTTCATTGCGCTGCCCGACGTTGTACGGCGGGTTGCCGATCACCACGGTGACGGGCGCGTCTTTCTCGGCCTGCACGCGGGCGGTGTTCGCCTCGCTAAACAGGCCCATCTGCGGCGATTGCGCCATGTCCAGCGTGTCCGCGAAGCAGAGGCCGTCGAATGGCTCGTACGACTCCGTGCGCTCGTAGTAGGCGTGCTCGATGTTCATGCTGGCGATGTAGTACGGCAGCAGCATGATCTCGTTGGCGAACAATTCGCTTCGGTATTTGCGCTGGATCGCCTGCGGCCCGATGCGCCGCAGCAGGTTGACGATGAAGTTGCCCGTGCCCGTCGCGGGGTCGAGGATCACCACGCCCTCGTCGTCCAGCGATGTGCCGAACTCCGATTGCAGCACTTCCGCCACGCTATTGCACATGAAGTCCACGATCTCCTGCGGCGTGTAGACGATGCCGTACGTGTCCGCCTGCCGCACGCTGTAGCCCTGAAAGAACCGCTCGTACACGGTGTTGAGAAACGCCTGCTTTTCGCCCCACTCGGTGATGCCACGCGCGGCTTCCTCAATCGGGCGGTAGTAGCGGTCGAGCCGTTGCAGAAAATCGGCGCGGCTGAACGCCTTGCTGGTGAGCGCGGTGATGACGCGCTCGATCTCGGCGGCGATCACGTTGCGCCGCGTGAACTCCGGGTTGTTGAATATCGTGCGAAAGAGCCGCTCGGTGAGCAGGTGCTGGATGAGCATTTCGTCCAGTTCGGCATCGCTGATGCGCGGGTCTATCGAACCCCGGCAGAGCGTGCGAAAGGCGTCGAAGGCGGCGGTAAAGGTGAGGTTCTTGCCGCGCTCGCCGGTAATGATCTCCTGCAAGCCCTGTGCAATTTCGGGGATGATGCCCTTGAACTCGTCCACCGCTTTGCCGAAGGCGGCGATGTCCGGCTCTTCGTAGCCGAAAAACTCGCCGAGCAGGACCGCGAGTTGCGCGCGGTCGTGCAGGTCAATCGCCATCGCCCGCTGCCGGTTCTGGTAGAGCACGGCGCGGCGCGTGTCCTCGAAGATGATGTTGGTGAGCGGGTAGCCCTTTTTGATCTTTTTGCGAATCTCGTCTTCGAGCGTGTCACTCGTGTCTTTCGCTTCCCACAGGCCGCGCGTCAGGTTGTAGCGGTCTTTCACCACGCCATCGGGGCGAATGCTCCCCGGCAACGTCTGCTCGCCGAGCAACGCCCATCCGGACGGCAGAAACGTGTTCAGCAGGGTCTGAAAGGCGAAGCGCACCGCGCCCTCGTTCGTGGCGTGCCGCGCGTGATAATCGGCGAGCGTTTTTTCGTACGTATCGAACGCCCTGTGCGTCGCCGGAATGCGCATATCCCCTTCTCCCCGTTTCGCGTCTCTGCGGCGCTACCCGCCGGGGCCGGCCATCCCCATGACGTTCCCATGACGCGGAAATACCACGAGCCGCCCGAAGGCGGCTCTATCTTTATCGCTTCTTGAGGGGCTAAAAGTGGAGCGGGAGATGGGACTCGAACCCACGACATTCTGCTTGGGAAGCATGAGAACCCGTGTTCGCCTTTGTTCATTGCCATCCGTTTTTGCCCATCCTAATCTGCTAAACTACCCACACACTGGTTGCGGGTGTCCGTTGTCGTTCGACCGCTTTCGGGCAGTACGTGAGCAATTCTGTGAGCATTTTCGCGCGCCATATACCGGCGTAAAAGGACGGCGCACTGATGGACCAGCAAGCGAAGCAACAGACGGAACGACTCGGGATGAGGCCTGCCGATGACACATTCGACAGTGACCGTTTCATCGAGTGCTACCGGGGTGACCCAGTCTTTCTCGAGGCGCTAGATGGTTTCTGTGCCAATCGCTCCGTTGATTTCCTCCGAATCCTGCAGGTGCCTACATTCAATGGACAGATTCCCCTCTGGTTAAGGGCCGCCGACGAAAAGCCGGAGGGCATGATTCAGGGCGACTACGCAACGGTGATCGATCACCTGACAATGGCGCGTGGTTTCGCGGTCAAGTGGGGCACCAACACGCTCCCCCCGCTGCCCGAGCGACGGGTGCTTGCCCCGTACTTTTTCGATCCGACTCGTCAGGCCACTCTTGACCGGATATTCCGCGAGACCATGACCGAGAGATTGTTCGTAGAGAGGCATGAGAAGGGGCATGAGGAAAAACCTGTTGTCGTTACTGTAGTTGTTTTGTGGAAGTATTGGAATGATGACGCTAATGCCCTGAAAAAGCTCCTTGATGAAGAATACGAGATACAGCGGGACGTTGTTGTTCGCGACTCTATCGCGCAAGTCATAGAAGAGTATGACGTCGTCCCGCGCTACAACCAACCAAAGCGGGAGCTACACCTGCAGTGGCTTTATGAGCGCACCGCCTACGGCGTTCCCTTTGGTGAGATTGCCGATCATGCTCCACATAAGCGCGACGGAACGTTGGAGACCGAGAAGTATGTCATCGGTAGGGTGAACAAAGTCAAGGGAGATGTCGGCATTACGAAGCTCCGAGGCCAGAGTAAGCCGAGGCGCTGGACCCCCGAACCGCGGTGGTTACAGTATTTGGCGAAGCGTTCGCAGCAGAACCGTTAACCGGATCACCGCAGCGTTTCGTCCCATGCGGTAAGAACCGGCCCCGCAAAGGTGACAGCCGTGATCGCGGGGATCGCACCCGTCGTCGAGACGCCGTATCGTCAAGCGCCAGTTTATCACCGGGGATGATGCGATCTGCATGCTGCCGGTGTCACTTCCACACAGCCCCCCGATATAGACGACCGTTGCGCTACCGCCGGTATGGTACAGATTGCGGCAGAGCGCAATACCCTCGCAGCGGTGCAACAACTCTTGATTTTCTCATGAAAATGACGTTGAGGAAGGGTGCGGACGGGTCGAAATCCCACGGGTAGCTGCCGCGCCCAACCTGATTGAGTGCTGTATGGATGGCGCTCGTGCGGGCCTCACGCTCGGACGTCCCCGCCGAGACGAGCGCTACCGATGCGCGGGCAGTACCGGAGTTTGGGTGAGCTATCCCTGTCCGCGTCCTAGCGAGTTGGGTGGTAAGCGCGGAGGAACACCACGCGGGCGAGGTGGCAGAGTTGCCAGACGATCGTGGTGAACGGTGACGGTCCGGGATCGGGCGAAGCGCCTTGATCACCTAGCTGCCCTACCAAAAGAACGAACGCCACGCTCGACGAGCCACGAACTACCTATTCGCGGACGGTGATGCCGGATAGGGTGTTTGGTGCCTAGAGGTTCCATTATAGTGGTCTCACAGGCAGCGAGGGCTGCGTGACTGTGTATGAAGGAGGAGGGTCGACGATGGTTTAGGACCGGTATGAATTGGGGACAACGCCCGATAAGAACCTTGGATTCACGTGAACTTAGGAGAACGACCGGAAATGGTAACGGACCTCAACACCTCGCTGCTTTCCGTGAAGCAGTTTCTGGCAATCGTACCTGTGGGGCGGACGTCGCTCTACCAGCAAATCAACGAAGGGAGCATCAAAACCGTGAAGTTCGGCGCCCGGACACTCATCCCCGGCAGTGAGGTGCTACGCCTCATCGCGTCAGCATCAGCGCCCATAGTCGAAGGGGAAAGCAGCATTGCATAGCTCCGTCTCCCCCCGCTTCTCGAAAATGGTTCGTCTTGCTTCAACGTACGGCGCTCGCGGTCGCGTAATGTCCTCCCAGGCTCGGTCCCTGGCACATCGCCGTCTTGCGACTCACAACGCGCCGCTCCTCACCGTGGGGAATGGCATCACCCAGAAAGACACTGCAATCATGTCAACGCTCTCGTTTGCCGCGCTGCACTCTCGCGTACCAGGTCTTGCTTCCTGCCGTGCAGTGCTTGACCATCTCAGCGACCTCATCGCGCGCATCCCGCTGCCGATCATCACGTCGCCGCGACCACTGCGCGAAAAACGATGCGTGATGCCGCAGGTCACGCCCTGCCTGCGACTACCCGCCCTGGAGTATCTCGCCCCTGTTCGACGGCAAAAATTCCTGCCAGTCGTCATCGAACGTGGTCCGCGCGGCGGTTTTTATCAGATCACCCAGAATGGGCAGAAACGCCGCATCTCTCAACGTGAGTTCGATCCCCGGGCGATGCGGTACGGCGCGCATGACGTTTCCCACGGCGCGGTATTCGCCCATTGAGCTTCCATTACTGGCTGACGCTCATTACGGCAACCGAATTGCCTCACGGGAGAAGACACTTTGAGCCGCTTCTTGCCTCACCAACAATGTCACCCGACGCGGACCCATTGCCACGCGAAGGGAGGAAGGGTGAGTGCCTCATCATTCCCCGCAGTGAGCTAAACCGCTTGCTGAGCCTCTAGCGACCACAGGGGAAGCGCACACAGTAAGCACGGGAGCGAGCGTTCCCGTCCGTTTCGCACCAACAAGGAGACCCCCACTGTCTACCCATTCAACTTTTACCCCCCACCGTTCCGACACCGACACCCGCGACCTGCCCACTGCCCTCACCTATCCCGACCACGACCGCGTTGCAGTCCTGCGACAATCCCTGCTCGGTTTGTGTGACGGCGAACACTGCGATGCCGCCCTGCTCAACCAACTTGCCTATTGGCATGGCAAGGGCAACCGTCGCGATGGCTGGATTTACAAGACGTACACCGAGTGGCGTGCCGATCTGCTCGATCTCTACGGTGAGAAGGCCATTCAGCAAGGCTTCCGTCGCCTGCTTGACAAAGGCTTTGTCAAGCAGCGCCGCAACCCGGATCACGGCTACGATCGCACTTACCAGTACGAGCTACAGGTCGCCGTCGTCCAGGCAGCTATCAACGTGTTACCCCTCTCCACCGAGCATGGAATGACCGCGTCTGAGACACCCCCTCGGCAAAATGATCGGTTGGAAGCGGCGGAAGAGCGTAACGGCCACGCAGATGCTCCTGGTGGAAAACCATCTGTCCACTCCGACAATGGTGCCACGCGAGGCAGGATGTCTGCGGCGGAGAAAGGTGCCGCGAGCAAATCGGATCATGTTCGTGACCTGCTGCAAGAGGGCAAACTACCATGGGAGGATGCCGAGCCGCATTATGCCTGTTACCTCGCCTGGCTCCACGCTCAGGGCATCGCCAACCAGCACTTGCTTGGCGTCCACCACCACTTCGTCACTGAGGCAAAGGACTTCCTCGGCATTACTCCCGCACCGTCCCCCCGCGAAGTCTACGATGCCTCACTCTGGGCGCTCGGGGAGTTCGGCGACAAGTTCGGCGGCTTTCCCACCCCCGCGAAGATCATTCGCGCCTGGCCGAAGTTTCGCGCGCAGTACCGCCCCGTTCGGGCACTGCCGCCGCGCACGCCCGATGGCGGCCCCACCCCCTCGCGCTATGAGTTGCGCCCCTGGCGCTACGACCCCGACTTCTGGACCAACCCCATCTGGCAGTGGCGCAAGGAAAACCCCGCCGTTCCCGCCGTTCTCGCCGACCTGCGCGCCCGCAACCGCGATATCATCGAGGTTTTCCCCAGCCTGCTCGAAAATGCCGTGCAGAATACCCCCGACCAGTTCGAGTTGGACTTTATTCCCCCCGGCTACACGGGCAATGTGTCTCCGGGGGCACATGACGACCATCGTGGCCCTGGCGATCCTGCGGTGGACTCGCTTGCAACACCTACCGGGGCGAGGCAGGAGAGACATGATGTACCTTTAGAACCTCTATGGAACACCGGCAGCCGTAAGTGAAACGGGAACGCGCGGATGGGCTATCGTCTCACCTGGCGAAGCCCGTACGCGGTCATGAGACAGACGGGTTTGCCTGTGATCAGACCCGTATCTGCACCAAACAGGAATCCGCCGTGTGACCGATGTGAGGGGGGAGTGGAGCGGTTGCTCGCGCCACCAACCTCAATAGTTTTATGGACGTGGTCGAGAATGCCATCGCCCCTGTTGTCAGTGACCGTAGTAGCGCGCGGGTCGCGCAAGGCATGTTGCAGCACGCTACCCCTCCGGTCCTGCCTCGATGAGACGCGCACCCCGACTCGCCATGCCCTCGTCCGTACCGGGGTCGCGCTTTACGCTGCCATACGTTGAGTGACCGCACGGGCACGCAGCACCCGTGCATACCACCGTGCCGTCTCCCGGTTCGGCGTCATCCGCAACTCATACCGCCCATCCTCGCCCATCACCGCCGCGATCCCCAGCAAGTGGTACTGCAACAGTTCCCGCATCACCGCTTTCGTGCGCTGCGGCGAGAAGCCCCCGTCGCCACCAGATTGCAGTTCGCGTCGTTCACGTCGTCCGCCCGCGTCACGGTGAACGTCTACGGGCTGGCGAGTGCCTCGTAACTGCCCGCGTCACAGTTCGCCCCCTGCGGCCTGCTCACGCCGCGTGGTTAGTGCCATTGGTGATGCCCGTGCTGCCATCGCTCTTGCCGACCACGTTGCCGCCGCCGTCGGTGGTCACGGTGCCAGAGATGTCATCCCTACGGGAGATGCCCATCCGGCAAAATGACCGATTGACGTGGCAGAAATACGCGATGGTCACGCAAATGTTCTTGATGGAAGCGGAAGAAACGCCAGAGCAATACCAGAGATTACTCCACAGGTTACAAACACAGAAGAAGAGCGTTCGTCCTCTCTGCCTAGGAGAAATCCTCCCGTCCGCTCCGAAACAGGTGCCAGGCGCGGCAGGGTATTCGGTGCGGAGGAAGGCTCAGGGGAAAAGTATGAATGCGTCAAGGAGTTGCTCGCTGAAGGGAAACGTTCCTGGGAGGGTGCCACGCCGCAGAATGCTGCATTGCTCGCCTGGCTCCATGCCCCGGTCAACGCCGAGCAGCATACGCTCAAGGTTACGCCCGTCTTTTCAAGGAGGCTGCCGAGTTCGTCACGCTCAGTCCTGCACCGTCCCGGGCGGTCTGTAACGCCGCGCGGAGCGCTCGCCTGGCGAGCGCGCTGTCCCACGGCTTCTCCACCCCCGTCCGCATTCTCCGCGCTTTCGCCCCGTTCCGCGCCTAGAACACGCCAAACTCCCCGCTGCCCCGATGCGGCCCTACCCCGCTACACGCACCCTCAGCGAGCGACGCCCGTACCGCTGGGACCTCACAAAGAACGGGGTAAGCACCGAGGATGCGATGATAAACCTTCGCCCCCCACATGAAACACTGGTGGCTATCCGTGGAACGGGAAAGCGTGAAGCCGAGGCGCGCGAGACACAGGAAATGATGGCGAGCATGAGCCGTCGTGGGGCAAGGGAAGCGGCGCGGTCCACGGGAAGCAACACAGGTACGATGCCGTGAAAGCCCGGGGGATACGAATCACCCTCAGAAGCGCTTGGCGTCACCCATAGCGAGGTGTCGCGGGAAGTCACGAGCATGATGCCGTTCATGGCCTGCGATGGCATAGGCTAGGGCACGTACCGTGATCGAGTTCCCATCGGCAATGCCACTGCGCAACCACGCCGACGGTTCCAGCGATCGAAAGAGCGGCAGAGAGGCGCGACGCACGGCTACAAACTCATCCACGACATCTGTGAGTGCGCGAGTCGCAAAGCCCGCGTCCCGCATGAACGCATCGGGATCGATGCCCGGAAGCGGCGCAGTACTATCACGAGCGAAGGATAGTGCCCGATAGGCAAAGGCCCGTTCCGTATCGGCGAGATGACCGACGATTTCGGTCACGTTCCATTCACCGGTCACCGGTCGCCATTGCGCTTGCGTCTCGCTGAACCGTACCAACGATGCTGCCGTCGCTTCGATCTGCTGCTCAAGGATTGTGACGATGTCCCCATCGTAAAACGGCGCGTATTCGTCGCTGCGTGGTCGCCCAGGATTGTGCGTGGCCATACTTCTCCTCTTTGCGGAGTATCATACCGCGCCCCTCGTACCGTTTGTCTCGTGCCTCAGTTGCGCCCGTACGTCCTTCGACGGACTGCCTGACGACTGGTGAGGAATTGCGCCACCGCAGAGACGCGTGGCGTTTCCCTGTTTGCAAACGCAAGGCGACGAGGAGCATGAGTCCCGTTGTTCCCTGACCCCGGTACTGCGCGTACTTACGTAATTGAGGGTCCCCGGCTGTAACCGCAGATTGTTTGTGGCCCGGCACGAACCCCCCTCCGACCGATGAACCCCACACCTTGCGCCTCGCTCGTGCCACAAGCCCTACCATCACCGGAGACGCTGCCGAGGGCGCGATTGTCGCCGTGATTGCCAGCCGTTGAGCGGCCCAATGTGACACGAGCCATGCAAAGGGTCATCGCTGCGTGCCTCTGATGTCCCGTCCGGGTGCTGGGTGGCACCTCTCCTGCATTGCTACCATGGTACAAATCATCGCGCGTATCGAGAGGAAGGAAGACTATGCGTGCAGTGACCCGACGACTCCCTGGCTTGCCCCTATCCCTGCTCCTGCTTGTGGCGCTGCTCGCGGGTTGCAACCCCGTCACCACGAATACCGCGCCCACGGCACCACCTCCCGTGCAATATCCTCCTGCGTCGGGTAACACCGGTGGAGCAGCGCCCTACGGTGCGACGGTGGTTTCCGATTTCCCGCAGGCGAATCCGACCGAAATGGTGGGGGCACGCCAGGGAGCAACGCGCGCGGTGTCCACGCGTGAGATCGCAACACGGGAAACCATGCCGCAGCCGCGCATGGCTCCGGGTGGCAGCGGCAATCCCGCAGGTGGCAATGGCAGACGGATCGGCCCCCCCTCCGTGTACCCCGATTCGGCGCTCACCCCCGGCGATCTGCTGCCCGGCGTGACGGGGACACAGACCTGTGTGTCCGGGTACGCGAAGAGCGTGCGCAGCGTCACCAGCGATGAAAAGGCGGCGGTGTACCAGCGGTACGGCGACACGAACGTGCCGGGGATGGATGAGGTGGACCACTTCATTCCCCTCACACTGGGCGGGAGCAACGCGCTGACGAACCTCTGGCCTGAACCATACACTCCGCCCGATGCACCCACTCTCGGCGCGCACGAAAAGGACCAGGTAGAGAACTATCTGCACGGGCAGGTATGCAGTGGCAGGATGACGTTGGCACAGGCGCAGGAGGCGATCCGCGCGGACTGGGTGGTGGTGTATCAGCGCATCCCCATGGGTAACGCGGGCGGGACAAACAATGGATCGTCAACGCGGGTTCCCCGTCGCAAACCGAGCGAGCCAGGGGCGCCAAGTAGCCAGGGAAGCGGTCCGAGGGCGTTGCCCGGTGGGTGAACTATGATGGGTCGAAGGACAGCCGTCCCTGCGCCGCCGCGATGGCCACGTTGAAAATCCGCGTCTCGTGAAGCAGCGTGCCGGTCAATGATTGCCCGGTGACACCTGCCGGCACGACCCACTCGACAAAGGCGGTGGAAATCGTGCTGACGATGGGGCAGCCGGAGCATCTGCCTCCCGAACGCGCGGCGCCATGCCGAAAGGCGGTGTAGACCTGCCCGTTCGTGCCGTGCAACTCCCACTTGAAGCTGCCGGCATCGGGCGCGTCCCGGTCGTCCTGCAAGGTGTAGAACACGGTGTAGCGGGCATACCCCGGCGCGGTGGGGACATTACTCGTTGCATTGGGGACGATGCGATCAATCGTCACCGAGACCGTGTGACCGCTCGCGGTATGCACGCCTGCGGTACTCCGCACCGCGTACGTCGCATGGCCTTCGGGTGGGGTGAGCGGATGGACGATGAGGGCGACGAGACCGATGCCGAGTGCCAGCAGCAAGGCAAGGGAGGCGAGGCGCCGCCATCGTACCGGGCGTCGTGGTGGCGGGAGTGGTATCGGCGGGTATGCACTCACGAACGGCATCGCAGTCAGGCGTTCCGGGTTATCGGACGATGAGGCGTGAGGCTGCATGGCGTATCACTCCTCTGCACGCCGGTGGGCTGCGAGATAAGCCTGCACATCCGCCATCTGTACCCGGACATGTCGCCCCACCCGTGTCGCCCCCAGCGCCCCGAAGCGTACCGCTGCGTGTAGACGCTTGTACGACTGCTGCGTGCGCCGCGCGGCCTCGGCGAGGGACACGTCCTCGTGACCTTCCTCGGTCGGCGTGTCGTTGCCACGTTTGTGATACGCCCGCCGATACGCCTCCAACGTTTCTGCCGTCACGAAAAACCGTCCTCCTGCCCGTGTTGCCCGCAGTGTTCCCCGCCGGACGGCAGTATTGAGCGTGCCGTTGCCGACGCCAAGCCGCCGGGCCGCTTCAGGGAGGGGGATGAGATCAGGGGGCGAGGTCACACCAAAATACGCAGCGGCGCTTTCGCGGGTCGTCCACAGCCGACGCCCCACACGCCACGCGATGAGGTGTCCGAGGCGGGCAGCGGAGCGCGCGGTGTCATAATGCACGCCGAGTTCGCGCGCGAGGTCGGCAAGGGGGATGAGGGTGGCGTCGGCGGGCAGAACGACAGGGGCATCGGGAGAGAAAGGCACGGGGATGGGGGCCATCTCGTGCAACGATCAGGCGGCGCGCGGGATACGAAGCGCCACCATCGCTACCAACACCCGCAGCAGTGTTTCCGGGGTCGTGTAGTAGTGGTACGGCATCCTGAGTCCCGTGAGCCACTCCTCGTTTGCATTAATGACGCACCCATCCCGGAACACGGTGACGGGCAACGTGTTCGCACGCCACACCGCAGGCCGGGGAAGCCAGTGGTAGCAACTTACTGCGGCCTCATACCCGTTCGGCACCGAGAACGCGTACGACTGGTGGTTGCCGTAATCGCCGTGCGTGACGCGCACGCGCACACCGTCGATCATTCGCACATCGTCGCTGCGCCACTCCCATGACGGAATGTGTAGCACGTCACCCTTGAGCAAAAACCCCTTGCCACCCATCCCCGCCTGCCCTCCTGCGTTCCACCGACGACCACTGCTCGGCAAGGGCAGCGACGTGCTTTTCACCGGGCGCTCACCCCGCATCGCCCAGTGACGTGAGGAGTATTCCTACCGCAGCACATTTGTAGTCTATCACCTGTACGTACAGGAGGAAACCCATGTACCCCGTGGTCGCGCTCTTCAACGAGTGCGGGCAGCGGTTCGCCATTGCTGGCGTCGCCTTGGCGATACGCGAGCGCGCACGGTCAGGTGATGAGGAGCGAGACTATAGCCTCGGAGTAGGTGTTGGTGTCCGCGACCAGCGCCCGGATGGTGACTGTGTGCATCCCATCGCTCAATCCCCGCAGCGGGAGGACACCGATATACCCCGAGCGCAGGTACGTGGCGTCACCGAGATACCGGGCGACGTCGTTGCGCGTGGATCCGTAGCGCGCCCAACTGCCTGCGTCATCATCAACGCCCACGAGGACGCCGCGTGCGAGGCGCTGCCCGGTCTGATCGATGGACCACCCCTCAACGGTGATTGCCTCGCTCGGATAGTCCTTCCGTGCAATCACCACGGGCAGCCCCTCGCTCACTGGCCGTTTGCCGACCATGTCCACGGCAATGCGCGCACGTCCCGGCGTCGCAGGCATATCGTTGAGCGTGCCGGGAGCCGGGAGCGGTGGTGTCGGCAGCATCACCAGACGGTATACGATGCCGATGAGCATACCGACCGCCACGGTATTCGCCCACCATTAGCGCGTCGGTGTGACCGTGGCGGGAGTCCGTTGTAGTCTCCCGGTAAGTGCGAGATCGCGTGCCTCGTAGCGCTTCCAGAGCCGCATGATCGCGCGCCGCGCCGGGACTTCCACGAGTGCCCAGCCGACGTACGCTACCAGCAGCAGCAGGCACCCGCCGCCGAGGTGCAGGAGCCACGGGGGCGTTGCCATGAAAGGCTCCGGGTGCAGGGCGTAGCAGTGAAACACGAGGAGTTGGAGCAGGTAGAGCGCGAAACTGATCTCGCCGAGCAGCACGAAGGGGCGCAACGAGAGCAGTTGCGTGATCCAGCCCCGCTCCAATCCGATTACGAGGATGAGTGCGGCGAAGGGCAGGCAGACCCAGCCGCTCGACGCGAGCCACGCTTCACCGCCGGGTCCTACCAGTGCGGATTGCCCCGCCTGCCGCGACCACTCCCCGCTCCCTGCCATGACCGCAAAGGTGACCCCGAGCGCCCCTGCTTCCAGAGCCGTGCCGATCCCGCGTCCGTACCGTAACCGGGGGTAGAGGGCGCGCCAGAGGTGCGCGGTGGTCATGCCGAGGGCGAACTCCCAGAGCCGCGCGAGGGGATGGAAGTACACCAGGTCGCGTGCCTCCACCGTTGGGGGGAGACGGCCCGACCCGTAGTTGGCGATGGCAATCATGCCCGCCACAAGCACGAGCGTCAGAGCAAGCTTGCACACCCAGGTCTGCCGCCACCGCCAGAGGAGCAGGGGAAAACAGAGCGCAAAGAACCATTCGGCGGAAAGGCTCCACGATACGCCGTTGAATGCCGTCTGTACTCGGTAGATTGGCACCCACGCCTGGAGCAGGAGCAGGGTAAGGACTGCGGACGCGGGCGTGATACTGGAGACGGAGTCCCGGAACCACGCGGGCAGGATCAGCACGTAGAGCAACAACGCGACGAGATAGAGCGGGGCGATGCGGGCGAACCGCCCGACGAAAAAGCGCGCCGCTTCCCGACGGTCGAGTTGGGGATAGGCGTAGGTGAGGATGAACCCGGAAAGCACATAAAAGAAGCACACGCCCTGGGTGAGGGTGAAGTGCGCGAGCGCCGGGAGGTCGCCAAAGTAGCCCTGCATGTGCAGCAGCACGATCATGGCGGCGGCGAAGAACCGGAGTGCAGTCAGGGCACGGAGCCGGGGGGCAGGCGAGGATGCCGATACCGGTAAGAGCGAGCGTGGTGTCCGGGAACCGAGGCGCGGAACCGGAGCCGGTGCGATCAGTGTCTGTGCCATGCCATCCCTTGCATCGTCCGTCGCCATACCGCGTGCCACGATACTGCGGAATGCGCCCCGGCGCAAGAAAGCGTACGGGGACGGGCAGGGCGTATGCGTGCTGGCGTCAAATGCACCTATACCCCCGGCCCCTTCCCTTTAGGGAAGGGGCCGGGGGTTAGGGCATTCCGAGCCGGGGTTAGGACCACCCATGAACCCGGAGGGATTGAGCGGCAGGCAGTGCTACCGGGAGATAGCCACGACACCGGGGGTTTGCGCGTCGCCGCGATGCGTATACGGCAGGGTGAAGCGGAAGGTGCTGCCCGTTCCCACCGTGGACTCCGCCGTGACCTGCCCCCCGTGGCCCTCGATGATCCCCTTGCTGATGTATAGCCCCAGCCCCAGCCCCTTGCGATCCGTCGCCATCCCACCCGGCGCGCGGTAGAATCGCTCGAACAACTTTGGCAACGCTTCCGGCAACACGCCGATCCCCTGGTCCGTGACCGACACCCGCGCCTCATCGCTCGTTGTCTCGATCCGCACCACAATCTCCCCACCCTCCGGTGAGTACTTCACGGCGTTCGTGAGCAGATTGCCGATCACCTGCTCGATCCGTCCCGCGTCCCAACTCCCGACCACGGGATCGGTCGGCGCTTCCAGCCGGATCGCGTGGGCGGGGTTGAGGGTTTGCATCTCCTCCACGGCGGCACGCGCCAGCGCCGTCAGGTCCGTCTCCCCGTACGCCAGCACGATCCGGGCGGCGTCGGTCCGCACCACGTCTCGCAGATCGTCGATCAGCCGCTCCAGCCGGTTTGCCTGCGCGGCAATCGTGGCGACATTTTGCGCGCTGTAGCTCCCCCGACGCTGCATCAACTGCACGTATCCCTTGATCGCCGTCAGCGGGTTCTTCAGGTCGTGCGCGACCATCGCGATGAAGTCTCGCTGCTCGCGCTCGTACCGTCGCCGGGTCGAGATGTCGCGCAGTACCGAGAGGTAGAGCGTTCGCCCCGGCAGGGCGATGGCCGTTGCCTGGACCTCCACGGACACGATATCGCCATCCTTGCGTCGCACGTCCAACTCATCCCGCCAGGAGCCGTTCGCCGTAAATTGCGCGTACTCGTCCTGGGTCCATGCCATATCGGCGGCGACGATGTCTGAGACGCTCAGGCACAAGAGTTCGTCATGGCTGTAACCGAGGAGCGCCGTCGCTGCGGGGTTCGCATCGAGGTACTGCCCTGCGTCATCCGCAACGAGGATCGCGTCTGGCACTTGCGCGAAGAGGCTGCGGAAGCGCGCTTCCGCCGCTTGCGCGTCCCGCAGCAGCTGTGCGTTGTCGGTCGCGATAGCCGCCTGCGCGGCGATGCCGACCACGATCAGTTCGGCACGCTCGGTAAAGACATCTGGGTCGGCGTGGCCGAAGAACAACCCCCCGATCACGGCACCCGAGTGCGAAACTACCGGCACAGCAAGATAACTGCGTACTGGCAGATGACCTGGTGGCATGCCGAAGTACGGCGCGCTCCGCCCATAGCGTGGGTCCTGGGTGACATCGGCGAGTCGCACGAGACCCTCACCCGCGAAGGTGGGACCGAAGATGGCAGTATTGCGGGGCATCGGGAAAGCCGCGAAGGCGTCACGGGGGGCACCCGAGATGGTGTAGAGCATGTACGACCCCCGCGAGTCGTCCGTGACGTTATAAAAGAAGGAGCCGAACTGCGCGCCGACCAACCCGGTCGCGGCATCGGTGACCGACTGCAGGAGCGCGTGGAGATCGCGCTCGGAGGCGAGCGCCGTGCCCACGCGGAGGAGTGCATCGCTGATCTGTGTTTCTTCGCGCTGCCGCTCCTCCGCATGGTGCCGCGCGATACCGGTGGCGATCATCGCAGCGACCGAGGCGAGCATCGCCAGCGTCTCCTCGCCAAGCCGGTGACGGGCGAACAGCGCCAGCACGCCGACGACCCGCTCGCGGGCGATGAGTGGGTAGCCGGCGAAGGCGATCATCCCCTCACGCGCTGCCCATTCCGGGTCACTAACGCGCGGGTCGTTTGGCACGTCGTTCGTGAGGTGTGGACGGCGCTCCGCCGCGATCAGCCCGATCTTCAGCGCGCCAACGGGAACGCGGCTGTGCGGGCCGTTGAGGTGCGTATATTGCCCGGCGCTTGCCCGGAGTGCCAGCACGTCATCCTCCGGCGCGAGCGTCCAGACGCGGGCAAACGCCGCGCCGAGATGCCTCACGACGGCCTCGGCACATGCCTGAAGAATGGCCGGCAACGCATCGTCGGCGCTGAGCGCGACACCGATGTCGGCGATAAACGCTGTCTGCTGAACGCTCACCCGCCCTCCGACACTGACGCCGCTCATGCGACCCGAATAACCGCACAAGTATAGCAGGCCAGGACGTGCGGGCGTTCAATGCAACCCACCCCCCGCAGGGCGTATGCGTGCTGGCGTCAAATGCCCTAACCCTGAACCCTTCCCTTTAGGGAAGGGGTTGGGGGTTAGGGCATTCAGAGCCAGGGTTTCCCAGCACGCATACGCCCTGCGGGGACGGGATGTATGCAGGCGGAAAGAGCAAGCGCTACTCGCCAGGATACGCGTATCTGACGACGACTCCTCGCGAACGGGCGCGATGTGACGTATCGTTCCTCTTATCTGGCGCTAGAAACACACTTCCCTAACATCGCCTTGCAATCTGGCAGGGCAACGATCATAATCACCTCGCCGTCGCGGTGGTGCTGCCCCTAGGAAAGGAGTTCTCGGATGCCCGACTCTCTGGTCGTCATCAGTGCCCATGCCGCTGACTTCATCTGGCGCGCAGGGGGCACGATTGCAAGCTATGTACGCCGTAGGTGGCACGTCTCCGCCCTGGTGCTGTCCCTGGGGGTGCGAGGGGAGTCTGCCGAATTGTGGCGTACGCCGAACCAGACGTATGAAGGGGTCGCGGCGGTCCGACGCGAAGAAGCGACGGCGGGCGCGGCGGTTTTGGGATGCGCCGTGGAGTTCTTCGATCTCCCTGATTACCCGATGAGCATCACGCCCGACCTAGTCGAGACCCTGGCAGTCCGGCTGCGCGAACTCCGCCCGACAATCATGCTCATCCACAGCGCACAGGACCCCTTCAACCCGGACCACGCACTTGTGCATCAAGCGAGCGTGAACGCGCGCCTCCTTGCCGGTGTACCCGGCGTCGCCCCCACGCTGCCCGTGCTACCCGCACCGCGACTGTACGCCTTTGAGCCACACCAATCGGAACGGAGCGGCTTCGTACCCGATGTCTACATGAACATCACGAGCGACTTCGACACGAAGCTGCGCGCAATGCGCTGCATCGCCTCCCAGACCTATCTGGTTGAGTACCACACGAAGCTGGCGGAACTGCGGGCGTATCAGGCACGCCGGAACTGGACGAACAAGGACATCACGTATGCAGAAGCCTTCCAGAGTTGTGTGCCCATCGTGAGCGACACCTTGCCGTAGTGGGAAACGGGCGCGGCGCACCAGTTCTGCACGCGCACGCAGTTGCCCTGCCGCTCCCTACCCCCTTTACCCCCTTTCGTCAGCCCGATGTTCACGCGCCGTGAGACACGGGTACATGTCCGCCATTGCCTGTTCCATTGCGTGATCGCTCATTGCGGTAACAGCCACGCGAGGGGACGCAAGCCGTCGGCATCGGGAGACTGGTAGACACGCGAGACTTGACTACGCAACGCTACGGGTTGCCATGGTCAGCGGGCCACGTCTGCATCACCTGCCGCAAAATGGCGAACTCGCCCGTGTGGTACGCGTTGTGGTCAGCGGCGAGCAACAGTTCGCGCAAGATCGTCTGCCCGCTGCCATGTGGGATCGTCGCGAAGAGGTCCGTTGCGGGGTCCAGCGCGAGGTCGCATAGGGTTTGGTGGTCGTCGCGGAACGCCGCAATCGTCTCCGCCCACATTGCCGCGTCCGCAGTCGTGCCAAGCGGAGGCCAGTAGTCGTCAGGCCATTGGCGTTCACGATAGGCGGGGTTGCGCATGAAGTCGAGGATGTCGAACTGGGTACGGCGCAGGTGTTCGAGGAGTGCCCAGGGGGAATACGGCACATGGGGTGCCGTGTCGTTGATGCGCTCCATGGGGAACGCTGCGATTGCTTGATCGAAGGTCATGGACGCCTGTCCACCGCGCAAGAGATTCACCACATGGTGTCGCAGCACGTTTTCGGTTTCCACCGGCTTCTCCTTGTAGGCATCTACTGCACGCACAAGACACTATACGCGATGCAGTCTCGGCGGTCTCAGTCATCGCGCCTGCCACTCGCCACGATAGGCGCCGTCACCACTTGTACTTATACCCATCGAGCCAGCCCGCTATCCTCGGTCGTTGGGATACTGCCGCCACTGGTTGTTTCCCCGCCACCGCCAGAGTGCATTCGCCAGTACGAGATCGGGCGTGGCGAGCAGGTCGGCGATCCGCGCAGCGAACTCTTCGGGCGTTGGCAATCGCGGCTTCGGGGGACGGTCGAGCGTGAGGATGCCCGCGTGCGCCTGCCCCGTCGCTCCCCACTCCTCATGCAGCCGCCGGAAATGCTTGGCGTTGTGCGTAATCACCGTCCAGCCCTGACGGGCAGCATAACGCAACTGGTCGGCGTCAGACTCCTCAAGCCGGTTGGCATTGCGGGCGGAAATGGCGTCGTACCCTCGCGCCCGCAGGAACTCTGCAACTCGCACCCCCACGTCTTCATCCGTGTAGAACGAGGGCCTCACGCAGCGTCATTTTCGGCGAGTCGCGCATCAATTGCTTCCCGGTGCCGCTGATAGAAAGACCACGCGGCGACGATTGCCTCACGTGGCACCCCGTAATCGCGTGCCACCGTTCCGGCGTTGTCGCCTGTTTCTGTCATCGCGCCAACGATTGCCCATACGGGTACGCCGCCATCCTCGACCTTCAGACGGTACTCACCCTCGCCCGCGTAGTGGGGACTCGATTCAATGTGTGCCGCGATCAGCGCGTCCTCGATGTATCGCTGCGAGGTGCGGCGGGGCCGTATCGCAACCTCCTCGATAATCGGGATAAATTGGGTGGGGGGAACCAACGTGAAGGATCGCATCGCGCTCCCGTCCGTCACGATGCTCCCGTACCCTGGATACACCGTACCGGCAATCATCCCGGATACCCACTCGTTCGGGGCAGGTGACGCGGCAAAGAGCAGCGCGAGCGACACAACCCAGCCGTTGTCGAACATCACATCGAACGTCGGCACGGATCGCTCCGTCTCCGAGCGTTGCGCCGCGCCCTTCACTTGTGTGACGACATGATGACCGAGCAGGGTTGGCTCATCCGAGTTCCACTCCCACGCGGGCACATAGAGAACGTCGTCGCGGATGATGAGTTGGTCGAGTGTCGGAGTCATTGGTCTGCTCCCTGTCATGCGAAAGGGGCTGTCGCGCGTGAATATCGCTCTCACCGTCTCGTGCCCCGCATTCGTGGATACTTCACACCCTACGATACCGTCCGTCGTCCGACACGTCCACCCCTGCACACCCTGTCAACCCTGCACGCCCTACATTCGAGAGCGCGTGACGTGTCGGATGTGCGGAGTGTGTAGGGCGTGCAGGCATACGCCATCTCTTCATTCTTCGTCCGAGGCGGAACTGACTTGGCGTTTGCGTCCCGGCCTGCCCCGGTTCTCGCGACGGTAGCGTTCAACCTCACTGCGCCGAAAAAGCAGTAAGCCCGCGCGCGTGGTGCCCCCACCGAAACGCTCGGCGTGCAGCGACCCCCGTGCCGCCGCGTCTCGAACTGCACCCGGTGCGATTTCCAATTCCTCTGCGGCTTGTGTCACGGTGAGCATCTCATCCATGCCCCCACTCTATCACAGCGTATATGCATGTGTTCTCTTGACATTTTGCCTGAATGCAGGCTTAATAGCATGGATAATGGTTTCGACCCGGTATGCCGCAGCGCAGTAAGGAAGTATTACGATGGCGACAGGCATTCGCAAGCGCGAAGGGAAACGGGGCGTCTCGTACGAGGTCGTCCTTGATGTCGGCATTGATCCCGCCACCGGCAAGCGACGCCAGGAAACCAAGACCTTCAAGACCGAGCGGGAGGCAAAGTTTGAGCGCGCGAAGTTACTCGTCGCCGCCCAGAACCACACCCTACTCGTTGATACCAAGATCACGGTCTTGGAACTGTTCGAGCGGTGGCTCGACGTGTGGCAGGGGACGAACCCGAAGCCGCACACAGTCAGCGGCTATCAGTGGACGATCACTCATCTCATCGTGCCGGTCCTGGGCAAGATGTCGGTGCAGCAGGTGCGCCCGGCGACGATTGACGCGATGAATGCGCAACTGCGCGCGAAGGGGTGTTCCGACGACGCGATCCACCGCTGCCACAAGCGGCTCAAGCAAGCCTTCGACTACGCGGTGAAGCGCCAGATCGTTGCCATCAACCCGATGCTGGTCGTGGATGCCCCCACGGTGCGGTCGGCTCCCTCGGTGATTCTCACCGTGCCGCAGATCGGGCGATTCCTGACCTACGCAGCCCAGGACGGATATAACCCGCTCTGGCTCCTGATCCTGCAAACCGGGATGCGGCGTGGAGAGGCGCTGGGCGTGCGGTGGAAGGACCTCGACTTCGACAAGGGCAAACTCCGGGTGGAGCAGCAAGTCGGGGTGCTGAACGGAGCGCCCCATATTGACACACTGAAGACGCCGTCGGCATATCGCACGATCACCCTGTTTGCCGAGTCCATCGCCGCGTTGCGCGCGCACGAGGAACGGCAACGGCTGCAACGCACGGTGACCGGGGAAGATTGGCGTGACCTCGATCTGATCTTCACGACGCCGACAGGCGGGCCGCTGAACCCGAACAACGTGCTGCGCAACCTGGGGGTGATCCAGGGCAAGGCAAACAAGGCAGCCAAAAAGGACGACGAACTCCTGCCGAAGTTCGACATCCACGATCTGCGGCACACGCACGCGACACACCTGCTGCATGAGGGGTGGGCGATTCCGGTAGTGTCACGACGGCTCGGTCACGCAAACCCGGCAATCACGATGCGGATTTACGCCCACGCCCTCACCGACATGCAGGGCGACGCGAGCGTGACTCCGGCAGCGTTCGCGTTCGCGGGAACGAGCATGTGAGCAAGTTGTGAGCAAATCGCCCCGGAGACGCTATTTGGCATCCGGGGCGTTCTCATTTATGGCTCTGCAATGGGGTAAAAGTGGAGCGGGAGATGGGACTCGAACCCACGACATTCTGCTTGGGAAGCAGACACTCTACCAACTGAGTTACACCCGCACGCTTCTCGCACGTCCTCAGTATACGCAAACGTGGCGAGAATGCAACCCCCGATATTGAACCGCGAAGGCGCGAAGGCGCAAAGGGAATCAGAAGAAAATACAGAATATTATGCCCTTTGTATTTCCTTCGCGCCTTCGCGGTTCAAATTCCCTTCCCGCACCACCCGATGTTGGCAAGAGGGGTCAGGCAAACAGTGGCTGCATCTCCCGCGTCGTGACGAGGGTGGCCATCTCCGCGTCGGTGGGGGCGTGCTGGAAGCGGCTGGCGGCGTCGAGCACCTTTGGCAGCAGGGAGAGATCGCCCGCCGTGTTGAGGAAGACCCCGGGGCGGCCCAGCACCCACTGCACGGCGCGGTCAATGTCCGCCTGCTCCGTGAGCGGCGCGTACCAGGTCGGCGCGTCGGCGGGCCGCTCGTCCCAGGGCGCACGGGTAATCGCCTTGATCGTTTGCATGGCGATGTTGCGCTCCCCACAGCGCGTCGCCAGTGCCTCGAAATCTGCCGCATAGACGGGGTTTTGCATCATGATGTAGCTGTACGGCAGCAGCACGGAATCGAAAGGGAAGTGGTCGAGGCTGCGCAGGTGCATCCGCGCGATGCCCAACCCGTGCCCCGTGACGCCAATGAAGCGCACGAGTCCCTCTGCCCGCGCCGCGATCAGCGCTTCGAGCGCGCCCCCCGGCCCCATGGCAATTTCCCATTCTTCCGGTTGCGCGAGGTTGTGCAGCTGGATGAGGTCCACGGAGTCCACGCGCAACCGCTCCAGCGAGCGGTGTAGTTGTTCCCGCGCCCCGCCGCCCGTGCGCTCGCCCGTTTTCGTGGCGAGAAAGAACCGGTCGCGGTGCGTCGCCATCCAGGGGCCGACGCGCAGTTCGGCGTCGCCGTAGCTCGCGGCAACATCAATGTGGTTCACGCCGTACTGAAGCAGCACGTCAAGCGCGCGGTCGGCCTCCTCCTGGGTGACGCGGCTGAGGGCGGCGGCGCCAAAGAGCGTGCGCGTGCTCTCGTGGCCGGTGTGCCCAAAGGGTTGTGTGGCAATCGTGGCACTCATCGGGTTCTCCTTCTGGCGCGTACGCCACCTGTGCATCCGTTTCGCGGTTTGTTCCATCGGCCCTATCGGGTCTTCCGCATCTTGCGGGCCACGGGCGGCGAATTACCTGACCCCCGGCCCCTTCGGGCGAAGGGAAGGGGTGACTCGCTGCAATGCTTCGATGTTCCCCATACGCCGTAACGTTGCAACAGCACACTCCCCTTCCCTTTAGGGAAGGGGTCGGGGGTTAGGTAATTCTCATGTCCACGAACACCTGCCGCACCGTGTCTACCACGCCGAGATCGGTGAGGCGGATAAAGGGCGCGACGGGCAGGGCGAGGCTGGAGATCGCCAGCACGGGCGACGCGCCACCGAGGCCGAGCGCGTGTGCGTGCGTGTTGAAGATACGCACCTCCGCCGCGATGTCTGCGACGGGCGCGGCGGACATCAGCCCCGCGACGGGCAGCCGCACGCGGGCAACCACTGCGTCTCTCGCGACGAGCGCCGCGCCGCCGCCCATCGCCGCCACCGCGCGCGCCGCGACGAGCATCTCCGCCGAGGTCTTGCCCGCGACGATCAGGTTATGGCTGTCGTGGGCGACGGTAGTTGCCAGTGCGCCGTGCGTCAGGGGCAGGCCGCGCAACACGGCGAGCGCGGGTGGGTGATGCTGGCCGTGCCGGGGCACCACAGCGAGCAGCGTCACGCCCGCCGGTAAAGGGGTGGCAAGCTGTCCGCCCGTGAAGCGCAGCGTGACGTCGCCAAGCGTGGTGGTGCGCTGCGCGTCAATCTCGATGCAGCGCAGCGTCACGTCTCCCGCAGCATCGGGAAGTCGTGGGGAAAACGCGGCGGCATCGAGCGGGCCGATGCGCACGGTGTTGTCCATCGGGGGCGGCGCGGGGTCGGGGAAGTCCGCCGTGAGCTGCCCATCGCGCGCGACGACGCGCCCACCCGCGAGCACGACAGCGGCGCGGAACTCCGCGAGTGATGGCACGAGCACGAGATCGGCGAGTTTGCCGGTGGCGATGGCGCCGAGATCGCGCAGCCCGTAGCGCGTCGCGCCATTCAGGGTGGCGAAGCGAATGGCGAGCGCGGGGTCTACGCCGCCCGCGATCAGCGCGCGCACGCCGCGATCCATATGCCCGTGCGCGAGCAGGTCCGCCGGGTCAATGTCGTCCGTGCAGAGCGCAACATTCCAGGGCGCGGGAATCTCCCGCAGGGCGGTGGCGAGAAAGCCTGCGGTGTGGCGAAAGGTGTTTTCGCGCCCGTAGACCCACATGCCCGCGCGCAGCTTCTCGACCATTTCGGCGGGGCCGCGCGCCTCGTGGTCGGAATCCACCCCGGCAGCGAGGTAGGCCGCCAGTTCGCGCCCGGTGAGCAGGGGCGCGTGGCCTTCCAATGCCTTGCCACTGGCGCGGCCCGCCGCCACGATTGCCGCCATCCGCGCGTCCCCGCGCACCACGCCGGGGTAGTCCATCAACTCTGCTACGCCAACCACGCGGGGCCACGCGAGCATCGCCGCGATGTCCGCCGCGTCGAACGACGCCCCCGCCGTTTCCAGTCCCGGCACGGCGGGCACGCACGACGGCACCGTGACATAGACGCGCAGCGGCAAGCCCTCACTCGCCCGCAGCATGTACTCCACACCCGCGCGTCCCGTGACATTGCCGATCTCATGCGGGTCAATCACGGCGGTCGTGGTGCCAAAGGGCAGCACGCCCCGCGCGAAGTGCGGTGGCGTGACCATTGTGGACTCGATATGCACATGCGTGTCAACCAGGCCGGGTGTAACGACCATGCCGCGCGCGTCTATCACCTCTGGCGCATCGAGGCCCCACGCGCCGCCCCGGTCTACCACGGCAATCCGGTCGCCGACGATGCCGATATCGGCGTGATACACCTCGCCGGTATAGACATTGACAATCTGCCCGCCCCGCACCACGCGGTCGAGGGGTGCATCACCCCGCGCCGCCGCGACCAGGCCCGCTCGATCCATGCGCCCCTCCTATCCGCTCTCGCTTGACCGTAGCTTACAGGGCTTCTACGAAATCCTGATGCAAAGAACCCCGACCCCGACCCCTCCGCTTGGGGCGTCGGGAGAGGGGAGCGAGCCGTTGCAAGGCCGGGACGTACCCCCAACGGCACAACCTCGCCCTGTGTCCCCTCCCCTCCCCCTCTCCCGTGCGCAGCTAAGGGGGAGGGGGCCGGGGGGTGGGGATCTCCCCAACGCCCGCCCGCAGCCTACTTCTTCAGTTGCCAGTAGGCGATGTTCCAGGTGGTCGTGTCCCAGGGGGACGGGTTGGTGTTTTGCAGGTCGGTGCGGCGTCCGCTGACGGAGTTGCGGTCCACGATGGGGATGTTCACGAAGTGCCCGACGATGTAGTCGTTCAACTGGATTTGCAGGGCGTTGCGCTTGTCCTGGTTCAGTTCGGTCTTCAGTTGCCCGACCAGCGCGTCGTACTGCGGGTCGGCGAACCGCTCGACGTTCGGGCCGCTCCAGCCATTCGCTTTCTGGGCGATCTGGGGTGTGGTCCACGCCTCGAAGTACGCCTGCGCGTCGGGGTATCCGGGGGGGCCGCTGAAGATTTGCAGGTCTTTCTCGAAGCGCGCGAAGGAGTCCGGGTTGTCCGCCTTGCCGAAAAACACGCTGGCGTCAACGTTTTTGATCTCCATCTCGATCCCGGCGGCCTTGAATGCCTGCTGAATGACCTGTTCTTCCTTTTCGCGCACGGCGTTCACGGTGGTGCTGACGACCATATGCATCCGCACGCCGCCCTTCGCGCGCACGCCGTCCGCGCCCTTTGCCCAGCCCGCCTCGTCGAGCAGGCGGTTCGCGCGGGCAGGGTCAAAGCCGCACTGGGTGTTTTTGCTCACCGTCTGCGGCGGCACATTGGGCAGAATGTTACAGGTGGGTGTGGCGGCGTTGCCGTATAGCCCTTTGGCGATACTGTCGCGGTCAATCAGCCACGAGACCGCTTCGCGCACTTTCGGGTCGGCGAGAAAAGGATGCGGTGCTTTGAGTGAGGACTTTTCACCGTCCACGTCCTTGTTCGGGTCGGTAAAGTTCACGGAGATGCGCTCCACGCCACCGCCGGCGGTGATGTTCAGGGCGCGGCCCCCGTCCGTCACCTGCTTGAGGATGTCGGGTGAGACTTGCAAGTTCCAGGCGTAATCGGCATCGCCCGCGATCACGGCTTTCGCCGCCGTCGCCGCGTCACCGCCGCCCTTGTAGTCCACCGCATCGAAGAAGGGGGCAGTCGCGTCACGGTAGTTCTCGTTAATGACGTACTGCACGTTATCGCCGGGGGCGAAACTCTTGACCTTGTACGGCCCGGTGCCGATGGGGCTGAGGTTGATCGGGCAGTTTTTCGGGGTGGTGCAGGTCGCCAGTTGCGCCTTTTGCAGCACCACGCCGGTGTAGTTCGTGAAGGGGAGCCACCACGCCGCCGTTGCCGCTTTAAAGGTGATCTTCACCGTGGTCGCGTCCGGCGTTTCCAGCTTGGCGATGCCATTGTACGCGGAAACGTCCGGCGCGGCATTGGCGGGGTTAATGATGTAGTCGTAGGTCGCCTTCACATCGTCGCTGGTGAAGGGGGTGCCGTCCGACCACTTCACGCCGTCTTTGAGCCGCCAGGTGACGCTGGTGCCGTCCGCCGCAAGCCCGCCGTTTGCTGTGGAGGGGATTTCCTTCGCCAGCACGGGCACATCGGGCGTGACGCCGCTCTGCGAGGTGACGGCGAGCGGTTCGGTGGCGATGCGCGCCGCCGCCTGGTCTTTGCCGTTTCCGGCGGACGACTGATGCACATTGAGGTTCGTGGGCGCTTGCCAGTACAGCAGGCGCAATGTGCTGCCCCCGCCCCGCTTCGCGGGCGCCGCGCCGCGCGGGTCCGCGCCTGCTACCGTCGTTGTCGTCGCGCTCGCACTCATCGGTGTAACAGTACCGGGGGCCGCGACCGGGGACGTCGTGATCGCTGCCCTCGTGGCAACCGAGACCGGGGTGCCGCTGGTGGCGGCAGAAACCACCGTTGCCGCAGTCGCAGTCCCTGCTGCCGCAAGCGCACTGGGAACGGGCGCGGGCATGGACATGGATGCGGCAACTGGAGACGTGGCGGTGGGGGCGACGGTGGCTGCTGCTGTCGTGCCTGTGGAGGCCGCGCCACCGCAGGCCGCAAGCAGCAGGGGCAGTACACAGCAGGCGGCGACGCACCAACGGGACAGGCGTGCAGCGGGGCCGGAAGTTACCATCCTGATTCCTTTCATCGGTACCGCCAGTGTGTACGTTTCCCTAGCGTTACTCAAACGGTGGTTATTACCAGTGTGCAGACGGGGCACGAGCCGTGCCCGAATGGCGTGGCTCCGGTACTGTAAACGATTGCAGCGCAAAGGCGCAAAGGCGCGGAGGCGCGAAGAAATGCAAGGGAATAAAGATATTTTTTGATTCCTTTGTGCCTTTACGCCTTCGTGCCTTTGCGCTGCATTCGCCACACTCACATCATGGGCGGAATCCAGTCGCCATGTGCTTCAAAGAGCGCGTCCACGAGCGCCCAGATTTCGTCGAGCGTCAGTTGCGCGGCGGTATGGGGGTCGAGCATCGCGGCGTGGTAGACGTGGGCGCGCTTGTGTTCCAGCGCGGCGGTGATCGTCAACTCCTGCACATTGATGTTGGTCTGCATCAGGGCGGCGAGATGTACCGGCAGCGCGCCGATGTGGGTGGGCTGGATGCCTTCCTTATCCACGAGGCAGGGGACTTCCACACACGCGCTCGCGGGTAGGTTGGCGATCAGCCCCGTGTTCGGCACGTTGCCGTAAATCACGGCAGGCTGATGCGTTTCGTGCGCGTGGATGATCTCGGCACAGTACTCGTGCGTCTGCGTGACCATGAGCGGTTCGCCGCCCGTCATCGCCGCTTGCGTGGCGTGCCAGCGCGCGTCGTTGATCTCGCAGCGGCGGATGTACTCATCGAGCGGGATGTGGAACCGTTCGAGCAATTCGGGGTGGTCGGGCTTGATAAACCACGGCACGTACTCCGCGAAGTGTTCCGACGACTCGGTGACGAAGTAGCCCAGGCGGCGGAACATCTCGTAGCGCACCGCGTCGTGCATCCGCTCGCCCCCGTCGGCGCGGTGGCCTTCGAGCGGCGGCGGGTACTGCCCCGGCTCGCCGTACCGCGCGCACAGCATCGGGTAGGCGTCCTCGCCATTGACGCGCAGCGACAGGTAAAAGGCCATGTGGTTGATACCCGCGCACGTGTAGTCCATTGCCTCGTACGGCACGTCGAGGGCGTGGGCAAGCTGCATCGCCGTGCCCTGCACGCTATGGCAGAGGCCGACGGTGGCGATCTTGGTCGCGCGCTGCACGGCGCCCGTGACCATCGCCATCGGGTTGGTGTAGTTCAGAAACAGCACATCGGGGCAGTGCGTCTCCATATCCCGCGCCATGTCGAGCACCACGGGGATCGTGCGCAGGCCGCGAAAGATGCCGCCGATGCCGAGCGTGTCGGCGATGGTCTGCCGCAGCCCGAAACGCTGCGGCACCTCGAAGTCCACGACCGTGGCGGGGTGAAAGCCGCCGACCTGAATCATGTTAATCGCGTAGTCCGCGCCGTCGAGGGCTTCGTGGCGGTCGAGCGTCGCAGTGATCGTCGGGTGCGCGCCCGTCGCTTCCGCGACGCGGTGCGCCACCGTCTCGGCAACGCGCAATCGTTCTTCGTTGATGTCGAACAGCGCAAAGTGGCTATCCGCGAGGGCGGGGCGGGAGAGGATATCGCCCATCAGGTTTTTGGCGAACACCACGCTTCCCGCGCCGATAAACGTAATCTTGGGCATGTCTTGTGTGCTCCCAGCAGTGATGCGAACCGATTGTTTCCGCCGGGAGTATAGCATTCCCGGCAGGCTACGCCGCTTGAGAACGTGCGCGGTTGGGCATTCGTATCTGACACGTTTGCGCTGCGAGCGCCCGCAGTCTCCCGCAACACCCATTGGGAGTGAGGACTGCCCGCGTGGCACAAAATGCATACTCCCGTCACCGGCATTCGCCCCCTGCACGCGATCTGCTATCATCGCGCCGATGGAGGACATGGGTGGGTGCGGAAAGACGACCGAGGGCGGGAATGACCTCAACGAATGCGATGGCACCGACGCCACCGACGCCGAGTACACCGATAGCATTGACCGATAGCGCCCGTAGCCCCGTGGAGACGCGACGCTCCCGCTGGCGGAGCGAACCGCTCTGGGCGTTGCTCGCCGCGCTCGTGGTGGGGCTGTGGTACGGGCGGGTCGGTGTGGCGCATCTCGGCACGGGGCTGGTGGGCGGCAACTCGAACGGCTACGAGAATGTCTGGAACGACTGGTGGTTCCGCGAGGCGCTGGCGCACCTGAAAAACCCCTTCTACACCACGCGCATCTTTTACCCGAACGGCGTCAGCCTGCGCTACCACACGCTGAACCCCCTCGGTGGCCTGCTGGCCCTGCCGCTCGGCGCGCTCTTCGGTCCCGTCGCGGCGATGAACCTCAAGTTCCTCGCCGCGATCATTGGCGCGATTTTCTCTGCGTGGCTGTTGTTCCGCGACGCGGCGGGAAGCGGATCGGCGGCGTTCGCGGGCGCGGCGATGTACGCGCTCGCCAGTGACCAGGCGACGTACTACTTCAAGGGCGGCGCGGAAAATTACCTGATGGGTACCGCCCTGCTACCGCTGTTCGTCTGGCTGGCGCTGCGTGCCGCGACCCGTAGGCGCTGGCTCCCCTGGTCGGTGAGCGCGGTCGCCGCGCTACTCGCGCTCTGCCTGACGGACTGGCAGTACACGATGTTCGCGGTGCTCGTGGTCATGCTGTACGTCGTGTGTGTCTTTTGTACACGACGGGCGTGGCGGGAGAAAGCGACGGTGACGCTGCGGCTGGCGGCGGTGGGCATGGCGTGGCTCGTCATCGTCGCGGCGCCGCTCCTGCTGCCCATGCTCATCGAGGCGCGTGATGAACCCTGGCTGCGCGTGAACGGGGATGCGGTCACGCTGTCACGCGCGCGCTCGCAGTTCGCCCTGCCGGGGCTGGGAAATCCCGGCTACATGGCCCTGCTCGCGGGCGCGCTCGGCCTGCTCGTCTGGTGGCGGCGCGGGCGGCGGGCGGACGGCCCGGAGCGACGGGAGCAGTTCACCGTTGCGTACTGGGCGGTCGTCGCCTTCGTGGGCGGGGCGCTCTCGCTAGGGCCGTACCTCAAGCTCGTGCCGGGCAATACCGCCACGCGCGTGCCGTTGCCGTATGCCGCGATCTACGAACTGCCGGTGTTCAGCGTCGGGCGCAGGCCGCAACTGTTTCTCTTTGTGATGCTGCTTGGTTGCGGCGCGCTGCTCGCTATCGCCCTCCGCGCCCTCACCGATGGGCTTGTGGACGCGATTGCAGTGCGGTTCGCGGCCAGCGTGCCGCGTGATCCGGCATCCGCATCCCCAGCACGCGGCCCACGATGGGCGATCATCGCCCCCTTGCTCGCCGCTTTGGTACTCGTGCCAACGCTCGCGCCTTTTCTTGCGGATGCGGGCACGGCGCGGGCATATCCACTCGCGGTGCCGCCCTTTTACCGGGACGTACTCGCGCGCGACCCCGCGCCGTACGCGATCCTGGAACTGCCGCTGTTCGCGGAAAGCGGGCGCGGCGACGACTGGCCGGCGCTGGAAACGGTGCATGGCAAATCGGTGTTCGATGGCTCGATCTCGCGCGATCATGGCCTCGAAAGCCCGACGATCTTTGTCAGGCAGGCGACGTTTTTTCGTGATGCCTTCTGGCTCGCCAAGCCCGCCATCCGTGAGCGTCTTCGTCCCGCGCGCGTGCCGGATTTTCTCTCGACACCGAACTACGGCGAGATGGGCGTGCCGCTCCTGCGCTACTACAACGTGCGTTACATTGTGCTCTGGTTCGCCGCCTTGCGCGATCTGCGTCCGGACGGCGTAGAGGCAGCGGACGCCCTCGTGCATCAGGCTCTGGGCGCGGATGCTCGCCCGGCATACGAAGACGGGATAATGCGGGTGTACCAGGTTCCGGAAGCCACCCCCGGAGAGGCGCCGCTCGCGTCGCCCGTGTTCCTCGATACCGGTCTCGTTGGTTGGTACAACGCCGAGCGCACCCCGGATGGCACGAGTTTTCGCTGGGCGGATATTCGGGATGGCGCGGTGCCCGAACTGATCGCGTGGAACCTCTCCGCCACGCCCCAGCACGCCCGTGTCCATCTCACCGTGACTAATGCCCCCACTCCGCGCACGATTCACGTCGCGTTAAACACCACCACGAGCATCGCTACCTACTCCCTCGATGCGCGCGCGACGCGCGAGATCGTGCTCGATCTCGATTTGCCACCGGGCATGAACCTCGTGACGCTCGCCAGCCCGGAGCCGCCCGTGCTCGTGCCGCCCGCCCCCGGCGTGCCAAAGGACAGCCGTCCCCTCGGTTTCAGTGTGCGCGCCGTTCGGCTGATGTGAACGAATAGCAAACCACAAGGAAGGCAAGCAAATGGCAACGGAACAGGGCGCAACGGAATACGGGGTCACGGGGGGCGGGCCGGTGCTCGCCCTGTTCGCGCACCCGGACGATACGGAGTTCGTCTGCGGCGGCACGCTCGCTCTGTGGGCGGAGGCGGGCCGTCAGCTCGTCTTTGGCTTTTGCACCGATGGCAGTAAGGGATCGGCGGACGCCGCGATGACGAGCGCGCGGCTGGTGACGATGCGGCAGGAGGAACAGCGCGCCGCCGCCCGCGCTCTGGGATGCAACGAGTGCGTCTTTCTGCCGTATGAGGATGCGATGCTCGAACCGACGCTCGCCCTACGGCGCGACCTGACGCGGCTCATCCGACGCTACACGCCGGAGATCGTAGTCTGCTTCGACCCCGCCGTGTACTACACGGACGGCTACATCCAGCACCCTGACCATCGCGCCTCCGGCGAGGCGGCACTGGCGGCGGTTTATCCCGCCGCGCGCGACCGCCTCACTTTTTCCGAACTGCTTGCGGAAGGGCTGGAGCCACACAACACCCGCGAGGTCTGGCTGACCAGCCCCGCCCAGCCGAACCGCTGGGTGGACATCGGCGCGACGCTCGACCGCAAGATCGCGGCGATGCAACTACATACGAGCCAGACGGGCGACGGCGCGCGCGTGGCGACTATCCTGCGCGCGCGAGCGGCCCAGGAGGGCGCGGCGCAAGGACTCGCCGCCGCCGAATCCTTTCACGTCATCACTTTCGCCTTTTAAACCGAAGGAGTCGCGTTCTACGACACGGCGCGGCGGAGCATCGCTTTGAAGCGGGGGCCGGCGGTGGCGAGCGCGACGGTAAGGTTGGGCGGCTTACGGAGTACACCGTAGCGGTCTACCACCGTTTCGCCGCGTGTGAGGCGGCCTTCGGTCTCGACATCCACGAAAAATTGCCCGCGCGCGGTGATGATCGCGTCGTCGAGCGCGGCGGCGAGGGTGACGGGGTCCGGCAGGTTGAGGCCGCGCACGGGGATGATCGGCGCGGTAGCGTCCACAAGGAAGTGGTTGATCGCCATGCAGAAGCGGGCGTACGGCGTGCCAATCGCTTCCACCTCCGCCACTTCGGCGTCATTCAGCAGGGTGTCACCCAGGCAGCACTCGAAGGGCACCATCGTCAGGCGCATCCCCGATTGAAAGACGATGCGCGCCGCTTCGGGGTCGCACCAGATATTGTACTCCGCCGAGGGCGTCTGGTTGCCGATCACATTCGCCGCGCCGCCCATCACGTACACCTCTTTCAGCGCGGCGGCAAAGCGCGGCTCTCGCAGCACGGCCATGGCAATATTCGTCAGGGGGCCGAGGGTGACGAGCGTCAACTCCCCCGGTTCGGCGAGGGCGCGGGTGACGAGCGCGTCCACCGCGTGCTGCTTCGCCACGGCGCGCGTCGGTGCGGGCAAATTCGTGTTGCCCATGCCGTCGGGGCCGTGAATTGCCGTGGCATCCACATGCGACCGCAAAAGCGGCTTGGCGAACCCCATGTGAACGGGCACCTCCGCGCCGCAAAGTTCCACCGTATACAGGGCATTGCGCGTGGCTTGCGGCAGGGCAACATTGCCCGCGACCGTGGTGATAAGTTCCACGCGCGCCTCCGGCAACCGCAGGGCCATCACGAGTGCAACGGCATCGTCCGAGGCGGTGTCCGTGTCAATCAGGAGACGCTTCGGTGCCACAGTGCCCCGCC
>JAABUQ010003028.1_pt1 | contig 31768 bp, 31 predicted proteins | sample 5560001 | NCBI WGS metagenome assembly JAABUQ01 (sample SAMN10711888, study PRJNA513371) | rock metagenome | isolation source: Antarctica rocks | place: Antarctica: Victoria Land, Finger Mt nord | collected 2015-12-18 | reverse complement strand
AGGACAACCCGCCTCCAGCTTGTGCCTCTCGTCGTAAACGAGAGATTTTAGACTGTCGGATTGAGTTCTCCAAGGTAGTCAGATTCTCCTAACCAGACTGCTCTGGAGTTTTCTGCACCACTAAGCTTACTACAGTTTGACTTAGCGATATTCTAGACGGTTCCACTGCCAGCGTTCGCGAAACTTTCTGGCTGCGAATGTCCCAACTGCGCGTCGGGCGACAAACGATACTGCAAGCGCTACTCGACCTAACAACATTAGCTTTTCAGCTGATGGAGTAGCATTCTAATTTTTGGTTGCAAGTGAAGACGGTCATCGCGCCAATCTGAAATCTTTGCAATTAAGGGTTCTTAGTCTGAAGCGTTTATCAAAATTGACCACATGTGTCAACTTTATACGGGAAATACTAGGGTTAGAGCTAAAATTTAGGTGGAGTGAGGATATGACTTATTTTGACGATACCCTTAGTCAGAAACCCGTTCGCATCAAAGCGCCTCGTCAAGAGTTCGAGGCTGCAATAGACGGAGGTTATGCCTACGGTCGGCTGGACAGAAGGATTAGGATTCCTGTTTACGTAGAGCTTGGGGCTGAACGAGAGTACATTGCATCCCCTCGTAACGACCTAAACACTGATTACCGATTCTTTGTCAATTGCAACGTGTTTGTGGCAAAAACTGAAGACCAACTGGATAGGGAAGTCTATATCGCTGAGTGGTTCAACGTGTCAGTCATTCTTATGTGTTGACCTTAATGGAGGGGTTGACTCATCAGGGGTTGCTCTTCGTCTACCCATTTTCCGGTGTTGTTCTTGGATTAAATCTTCATTAGTTGTGAGGAAGTCTTCTAAGTCTTCCTCCGCAACTTTCACTGTCTCACCAGTTTTCAAATGAACTATAAACATAGTGCTTATGGCGCGTAAAAGCGCGTATACACGGTATTATCGCTAGTGTAACAAATGTAAAAAACCTAGGCATGTGGGGCTTGCTAGTCTTCCAGTTCAATCAAAAGGGCTACCAGAGTTGTCTCAACTTGTGTTCAACTGAGTTGGTACCTGAGTTAGCTGATTGCGCCTTGCAATTCCTTCCCTAGCCACGATGTTCTGTGCGTCGTTATCGTTTCTAAGATGAATTGTCTTACTTGAGTTTTGATGAAGCGAGCAGCCTCAATTGCACAAGCCACAGTGCCCGTGATGATCGCTAAACTCAACCGCTGTTGGGTCCTGCACAAGATCTTTGGTATGGATGGGGGCAAAATCGGGGGGTGATCACACTGTTAGGCAAACCAGTGCTAAAGCATCGAAGAGGTGGAAAAAGCTAGCTGTGACTGACGTAGAACCAAAGACGATATCGAGTGCAACTTTAAAGGAAGTGGCGCTACTATTCCTTAAGCTTGGCACCACAGCCTTCGGTGGTCCAGCTGCTCATATCGCCATGATGGAGGACGAGGTTGTCGGTCGCCGTGGCTGGATTGAGCGAGAGCAGTTCTTAGATCTCCTCGGCATCACCAACCTCATCCCTGGTCCAAACTCAACCGAAATGGCAATCCACATCGCCTACTTGCAGGCTGGTTTGGTTGGGTTGGTAGTTGGCGGGATCTGCTTCATTCTGCCAGCCGTCATCATTGTCCTCGTGCTTGCTTGGGTCTACGTGAGCTTCGGTCAGCTACCCCTGGCTACCGGGCTACTGTATGGCGTCAAACCTGTCGTGATTGCTGTAGTTTTGCAGGCACTCTGGAGGCTGGCGCGAGCCGCCGTCAAAACGCCGTTCTTGGCATTGAGCGGTTTAGTGGCGGTGGGACTGAGTTTCCTTGGCGTCAACGTGTTAATCGTACTGTTTGGGACTGGGGCAATTGTAGGACTCAAGCAATATTTGGTGCAGCAGCGCCCACCAGGAGGGACGTCACACGGATTATTCATCGCGCCACCGATGCTCGTAGCAAAAGTAGCTACAACCAAGGCTTTGACGGCACCTGCCACCGTTGGTCTAGTGCCACTGTTTCTCATTTTCTTAAAGGTGGGAGCAGTACTCTTCGGCAGTGGCTACGTGCTGTTGGCTTTCCTCCACGATGACCTGGTCACACATTGGCACTGGCTGAGCGATGCCCAACTGCTTGATGCGATCGCTATTGGTCAGGTGACACCAGGACCTGTATTTACGACTGCCACCTTCATCGGCTATGTACTGGCTGGATTTCCCGGCGCAATCGTTGCAACCATTGCCATTTTCCTGCCTGCCTTCGGGTTTGTGGCGCTATGCCGCCCCGTCGTGCCGTTTCTACGCCGGTCTCCCATTGCCGGGGCGTTCCTAAATGGTCTCAACGTAGCCTCTTTAGCACTGATGGCGGTTGTGACTTGGCAGCTTGGCTCTTCAGCGCTCGTTGACTTGATAACGCTGACGTTGGCAAGCGTGAGCGCCGTCATGCTAATCCGCTTTCGTTTGAACTCGGTGTGGCTTATATTATGTGGGGCCATCATCGGTCTAGTTGCATTCTCATTGGGGAAATCCTAAACCTAGGTAGTAGGGTAGCAGTTAGGATTTCGCTGAGACTTGTGTAAAATAGTGCCACTTCTTGGGAAATGCAGATTGAGTAACGGATTTTACCTATTGCTTTTGTTCGTAGCGGCTGTCCTGGAGGCTGGTGGCGATGCCCTAGTGCGAACGGGCTTGCACAGCACCCTACTAGTGAGACGCATTGAGTTTTTGCTCTTGGGTGGCTTTGTCTTATTCAGCTATGGTGTCGTCGTTAACCTGCCAAGTTGGGACTTCGGGCGTCTGCTCGGCGTTTATGTTGCCATGTTCTTCTTCGCTGCCCAACTTATTAACTATTTTGGCTATGGTCAAAAACCTAGTCTTCCCATCATTGTCGGCGGCGCTCTGATTATCGGGGGCGGGCTAATAATTTCTTTTTGGAGAACTTAAATTAGAAGAACGTCTAAAACATTCATCAGGAGTGACCGAGGACTGGGTGCGGTTGGTAGGGCGACTCTAGTAACGTACACTCGTGGTCGTTGAGCGGAAGCTCAAGGGCAGCTACCGCCTGCTCTAGGTGTTTAATCTTACTTGCACCGATGTCAGACTTTTAGCTACCTCTTACACTACTGTTGGGCCGATTTGAGCCGATTTGTGCATTGCATAAATCTGAACTGGTAAATCTCTAAATTTTGAGTCCTTTTCGTGCCGCATACCGATTTTCTCGGCCACACGAATCGAGCGAATGTTCTCAGGCTCAATGATTGAAATCAGGCGAGTTAGTCCAAGCTGACTAAACGCATAATCACGGGTGGCTAATGCCGCTTCAGTTGCCAATCCCTTTCCCCAGTAGGCGGGAGCCAGCCTGTAGCCAACCTCAATTTCTCGCTGTCCATCTACCTCCTGTGAAAAAAAGCCACAGTAACCAATTAGCTTTTTGTCATCCTTGTGTACTACTGCATAAAGCCCTCGTCCTTGCTGCTCGTAAGACATAAGCATGTTCTCGATCAGGCTTTGAGTCTGCTCAAGTGTTTTCGGTCCTGAAAGTGAGAAACGCATTACCTCAGGGTCAGCGAGAATGACTGCCAGAGTATCGAGGTCGTTTTGACCGAAATGTCTGAGAGTAATCCTTGGATTGTCAGCAATTTTCATGTCTATTCACTCGGTTTCTCTGAGAACAGAATAGACAACAAATAGCCGATTCTTTAATTATTTTTATCCTTATTGTATGCCGCATAACTAAGCATAAGACCACTCAGTGCATCATAACACCTCCGTATTTAGAGTTAGCTGTAGTGAGCGCTCTAGGTCAGCCTACAGTTTGGACTACAACCATTGCCATCCGGAAGCTAGCCGCTGCAAATCTTTGTTTGCATCTTGAAACAGCTCTCGAACTGCCGAACCAACTGGTGCAAGATCTGAGGTCCTAGAACCTGTATATTGTTTAGATGTGGCATCCATTAGAGACAAGCAATAAGCGTGGGGTCAAGCGCGGTAATGAACAAAAAAAGATTCTTGTGATAGGTGGTTCTGGAACTGTTGGCAGCGTAGTTGCCACTCAATTAGCTAGCAATTTTCTGGGTAGGGTTGTACTAAAGGGGAGAAATTTCCACAGGATTCAAGCGCTTGAGCGCAAGTTGGATGGAGGAGTGGCAGTTCGCAGCATGGAATATTTACAGATAGAAACTATGACTAAGCTTTTGCTAAATACATTTCTAACTCTAGTGTTACTCTTGTGTGTAGCTACTGATTCAGCAGTAGCTGCTAGTTTTAATGGCATTCTCCAGATTGATATTAATTATATCTTGCCAAGCAATGTTACTGCTTCACAGGGAATTCCCTCACCTTTTTCTACTGAGAAATCAACAAGTGGTACTGGAGATGCAAAAGCTTTTCTTCCTACTACTAGTTCCGCTATTCAACAGCACAGATTGACACTTACGGTTGGTCCGATCGAAGGTCATTCATTTCCACCTGAAGGGACAGCATTTGCCTTGTCATCAGGTAGTAGCTCTACTCTTATCCTTCAGAACTTCAATTCTGTAGTAGAGAGTATCTTATTGGGTATACAATACATCGCTAGTCTTGCAACTACAATTAATGATCCAAAAACGGAATCGGCAAATACTTCAATAAGTTTCACTGTAGTAAATACCAGAATAAGTATCAATAAAGATATTAGTGGGAATGCTATACTAAAACCTGATACTTCCTCTTCTCTTCAAATCCAAGTATTTCTGCCTCCAGCTGTCAAAGGCGACAAGGGACAAATAGAGCCAGGCATTTTCAGTATTACTATAGATAATGCAACTATTTCTGGAAATGCTCAGGTCACGTCTGGCGGGTAGTATTATGGCTAACGAAATCGAGACGATACTACTAGCTCAGTAGGAGATGCGTGAGTAAGGTGGTAGGTAGGAGAGGGAAGGAACATGTCCACTTACGATAATATATATGCGATCGTGAGCCAGATCCCTAAAGGTCAAGTCGCAACCTATGGGCAGGTGGCAGAGTTAGCTAACCTGTATGGTCAAGCGCGTTTAGTGGGATATGCCCTCTACCGTGTGGATATGCGCTTATCCGATATTCCCTGGCATCGGGTGATTAATGCCAAGGGTGAAATATCGTATTCACCCTTGCGACGTGGCGCAGACTATAGGCAGCGATCCCTCCTTGAACAAGAAGGGATAAAGTTCAATCCTGAAGGGAAAATTAACCTGCGTAACTACCGATGGCGGCCTTTACCTGACGGTTCCTAGCTGCATAAGCAAAAGCAAGGTATTCATCATGAGAACACAGACTAAGCTAACGATTGTTCTAGCAACAGCATTAGTGGCATTGTCAGCCTGTAACACCCCCTTCACAAACCAAAAACTAGATACTAACCAAAAAATAGATGCCGACAAGGGGTCCATCCCCAAGTATGACCACATTTTTGTCATCATCGAGGAGAACCATGCCTACGACCAAATTATCGGCAAGCCTTATGCGCCAACAATCAATAAGTTGGCACAGACCTATGGTCTAGCAACCAACTACTATGGCGTGGTTCACCCCAGTGAAGCGAATTATGTGGCACTAATCGGTGGTAGCACTTTCGGCATTCATGACGATGCGCCTTACAACGCCAAGCCTATTGCTCTAGGCAACACCAATGACGTCAATCATACCGTCACTAAACCTAGCTTGCTCGACCAACTAGAGGCCAAAGGGCTGGCCTGGAAAGGGTACTTTGAGGACATCCCCTACCCTGGATACAAAGGCACGGCTTATCCCACCCCGACTAAAGCGCTCTATGCTTCCAAGCATAACGGCTTTATCAACTTCAAAAAGGTGCAGGACAACCCCCAAGAGTTGGCGAAGCTTGTAGGCTTTAATCAACTCACTGCCGACCTGCAAAGCGGAAGTGTCCCGAACTACAGCCACATCATTCCCAATCAGTGCAATGAAATGCATGGCGTATCCGTGGTCTGCCCCTTGAACGGCTCCGACGATGTCAGCGATCAAAAACTCATCAAGCAGGGCGATGCTGTAATCGGTAAAATCGTTAACCAAATCATGAGTTCGAGTCTATGGTCGTCACCAGGCAATAATGCGATCATAATCACTTGGGATGAAGACAACTTCAGGAAGCCTTTTAATCAGGGTTGTTGCGGCTTTGACCCGAGTAGTTCTGCCAACTTTGGCGGCGGTCACATCGCCACCATTGTGATTACCAACCACGGAGGGCGTGGGGTGAAGGATAACACTGCTTACAATCACTACTCATTGTTGCGAACAGTTGAGGATGCTTTCGGTTTGAACAACTACTTGAATTACGCTGGTGACACTACTAATGGTGTCAAGCGCATGACACCACTTTTTGCTCCATCTGCTTCCACCCGCGTCCCCAAACCCGCTTCTAAAGTAGGTACAACTTAGATTGTTCTCACGATTGCAGCTACTTATTGTGTGAGCGCAAACACTGCTCATGGCTACGGGAAATTACCGTTTCGTAAAGTCTATTAAATTACTTAACACTTGTTTACTATTCAGGGTTCAACTCCAAGTTCTCTTAGGCGTTGGGCTAATTCTTGGGCTCGTCGTTCCGCCAATTCAGCACGCTGCTCTGCCTGTTGTATTCGTTGCTCTGCCTGTTGTATTCGTTCACTCTCTGCAGGAATCCAATTGCTTGACGTGTCATACCAGCGTAGCCACTGCCGCAATGCACCCCGATACTCTCCCTGCCAAAGCGCCAAACCCAATTTCAAACTGTCAAGCCACACTTTATTGCCCGACAATTCCATTTTTTGATAGCGGTCACCTACTAGCTGAAATGCCTGTAACTCATCGCTGTTGTAGCGGTTGAATGTAACGTAATAGGGTACTCCCAAAATTTGCTCATAGACCTTCCACTTTCCAGGTTGCTTCCCCTGGGGCTCTCTTCTCCCCAAATCCTCATCTTGGGTGCCAGGAGAAAGCAGCTCGATGACTACCCTAGGTCTGACACCCTCTTGCCAAACAACGTAACTCAAGCGCAGTTCCTGTCCCTGGTATAAACGTGGCACGCCAACTACGGCAAACCAGTCTGGTCGTTTGTACCAACCCGTGTTCTGAGGGTCATAGCAGAGATTTAGATCGCTGGCAACAAAAACCTGTTCTGCTGAATACTGAGGTGGACAGAAGGTTTGGCTCAACAACTCCGCCTGCCACAGGTGAAATTCATCAGGCTTCCCAGGCTCCTCCGGGTCTTCACTGGGTAAGTCATACATCGTTGGCAGAGTCTCTTGAGGAGAGCGAGGAGGATCAGTCTGCTCAAGCGGAAGTCGGATCGGAATCATCTAACAAACCTCATAGTTTGCTGCGTAACTCAAGCATAACGATTGCAAGCTCCAAATCTAAAACACTACTGGAGCTTGCAATCATTTGGCACCTCCGGTCGCTAGTAGCGGCAGTGGATTGATTCAGGGGCGATCGCGGTCATGCTGCTCTCTCCTGATGGTTAGGCATGTACTTAATCAAGTCATCAAGCGTCACTGGCTCATGTATTAAATTATCAAGTATAGACGAGCAAAAGCACTGCGCTCAACTTGCCGGAGCGACGGCTACTCGAAAATCCTTAATTCAGAGGTGCCCCATCCTCTGTAGTTGTGATGCCTGAGAAAATACCCCTCTCCCCCCTTGCCAACTGCCCCATACAGTCCCACACTGGACTTGGGAGTTGACTGGCAGTCGTGAGGTTTTTTGTGAAAAACGTATTAGGGATTATTCTCGGAGGCGGCGCAGGCACCCGTCTTTATCCATTGACTAAGCTACGAGCCAAACCAGCTGTGCCACTAGCAGGCAAGTACCGTCTAATCGATATTCCCGTCAGTAATTGCATTAACTCAGAAATCTTCAAAATCTACGTTCTAACCCAATACAACTCGGCATCGCTCAATCGCCACATCGCTCGCGCCTATAGTTTTTCTGGCTTCACAGATGGATTTGTCGAGGTGCTAGCTGCACAGCAAACCGCGGAGAACCCTAACTGGTTCCAGGGCACGGCTGATGCCGTGCGCCAGTATCTCTGGCTGTTAACAGAGTGGGAAGTGGATGATTTCTTGATTCTGTCAGGCGACCATCTCTACCGGATGGACTATCGCCTGTTTGTGCGGCGGCACCGTGAAACCGCAGCCGACATCACCCTCTCAGTTGTTCCTGTGTCTGAACGCTATGCCTCCAGTTTTGGTCTGTTGAAAATCGATGACTCTGGTCGAGTGATTGACTTCAGTGAGAAACCCAAAGGCGATGCTTTGCTCCAGATGCAAGTCGATACTACTGTTTTGGGGCTAACGCCAGAACAGGCGAAGCTCAAGCCTTATATCGCGTCGATGGGCATTTATGTCTTCAAGAGACAAGTTATGATCGAGCTGCTGAAAGAAACACAACAGCCTGATTTTGGTAAGGAGATTATTCCAGCTGCGGCAAAGAACCACAACGTTCAAGCCTATTTATTTGATGATTACTGGGAAGACATTGGAACCATTGAGGCATTCTACGAAGCGAACTTAGCTTTGACCAAACAACCCCAGCCAGCTTTCAGCTTCTACGATGAAAATGCCCCGATTTATACTCGCTCCCGTTACTTGCCTCCCAGCAAGCTCTTAGATTGCCAAGTAACGGAATCGATTATCGGGGAAGGATGTATTCTCAAAGAATGCCGGGTATCTCACTCAGTGTTGGGAGTCCGATCGCGCATCGAATCTGGCTGCAATATTGAAGAGTCCCTCCTCATGGGTGCTGACTACTACCAACCCTTTGCCGAACGCCAATCCAGTTGGGATAAAGGCATGGTCCCCTTGGGGATCGGTGCCGATACCAGGATTCGCCGAGCTATCATTGACAAAAATGCCCACATTGGTCACAACGTGCAAATTATTAATAAAGACAGAGTAGAAGAAGCCGATCGCGAAAGTCAGGGCTTCTTCATTCGTAGTGGCATTGTCGTCGTACCGAAAAATGTGACGATTCCAGATGGAACCATAATTTAGGGGCGTTGGCTAAACTGATTTTGCTGATTGGACTGCCTGGTAGCGGTAAATCAACTCTGACGCAACAATTGCTAGCACAAGACCCACAGCTGCTGCTAATTTCTACCGATGCGATCCGGAGCCAGTTGTTTGGAGATGAAGCCCTCCAGGGACCTTGGCTCCTAATTTGGCAGGAAGTGCAGCGCCAATTTCGGCATGCCGTTGGGCAAATCTTGCGGATGTCAGCCCCAGCAGCAATTTACGATGCCACCAACGCCCAGCGTCGGCACCGGCGAGAAGTTATTGTCCTTGCTCGTAACGCTGGCTTTACCCAGATCACTGGGCTGTGGTTAGATACCCCAGTCTGGCTTTGTCTGGCGCGGAATCGCCAGCGCGATCGCCAAGTCTCAGAAGCGGTCATCTTCCGAATGCATCGCCAACTCCGCGACGCCCCTCCCACTCTCCAAGAGGGTCTAGACCGCCTGATTCGCCATCGCTCAACCGGGCTCAGTACGGAAATTGCGCTCGCGCTCTGAGCAAGAACCGAACATTACCCAATGTCAGCCTTTGATAAGTTATGGTTAAAGCTAAATATCAGCAAAATTAAGGATGAAGGCTAAAGGCTGAATTCTGAATTTATAATTCATAATTCATAATTTAGAGGAGGCGAGTTAATGGCTGCAACTGACTTTAAAGACTATTACACCATTTTGGGGGTAAGTAAGACTGCCAGTCTGGATGAGATAAAAAAAGAATACCGTCGCCTGGCACGGAAGTATCACCCAGATATGAACCCTGGAAACAAGCAAGCCGAGGCTCGCTTTAAGGAAGTTAGCGAAGCTTATGAAGTCTTATCAGACCCAGAAAAACGGCAAAAGTACGACCAATTCGGTCAGTACTGGAGGCAGGTCGGGCAAGGATGGCCTTCAGGCGGCGGCGCTAATGCTGGTTTTGACAATTTCGAATTTGGTAAATACGACAGTTTCGATGACTTCATCAACGAGTTACTAGGTCGCTTTGACAGTTCTAGTGGAGGTCCCAGTAGAAGTGGGCGAAGACAGAGCTACACCCACCGCACTTCCACCAACGGACCGACTGGGTTTAGTGGCTTCGATGGCTTTGGCGATTCAGTTGGTACTAATAGAACAGCGAGTGCTGTTCCAGATAAAGAAGCAGCGATCTCCCTGAGTTTTGCCGAGGCGTTTAGGGGTGTGCAAAAGCGCCTAGATTTAGGCACAGAAGTGGTAGAGGCCAACATTCCCCCTGGAGTTAAACCGGGTAGTCGCATTCGTCTGCGAGGGAAGGGTCAATTCAACCCTCTGACTCATCAGCGAGGTGATTTGTACTTAAAGGTAGAAATTTTGCCTCACTCGTTCTTCCAGTTTGAGGGAGATAATCTGGTTTGCGAACTGCCGATCGCGCCTGATGAAGCTGTTCTAGGAGCCTCAATCGAGGTACCGACACTGGAGGGTATGGTCAAAATCAACATTCCTGCGGGCATTCGCTCTGGTCAATCGCTACGTCTGCGCGGTAAAGGTTGGCCTCAATCCAAGAATGGACGCAGCGACCAGCTAGTGAGGATTGCGATCGTGTCACCGAAAGCTCTTAGCAAAGAGGAGCAGGAGTACTACGAGAAAATTCGTGCTAGCCGCAGCTTCAATCCCCGCAGTCACTTACAACAGGCAGGGCTATAAATTAACCGCACCCAACAGGGTCTCAACATTGGCATTGTGGGAAAGGAAGGAGAACAAATGTTTGTAGCGGAGTTTGCCCTGAGCATCTAACCCAAACTGGGCAGGAAGGGGTGCTCCTAGTGCTTGACCTACATCATAAGCACGGAAAACACGGCAACCGGGGTCGCTAAGTAAGGGCATTTTTATGCCCAAATCATTAACGACTTTTTGACTTTGCCGTTCGTCGGTACTCGTAATCATCAAAACTTCTACGCCCCGACTAGTGAACTGCTCGTAGTTCTGATTCAGAGCTTTGATGTGAGGAAAGCACAGGGGGCAGTACTGCTTTTCGGTGAAAATGCGAGTAAAAGCCAGGATAATTGGTTGCTTCCCTTTGTAATTCGATAGCCTTATCACCTGACGGTTCGTAATATCAGGCATTTGGAAGTCTGGAGTCGTCACCCCCAGCTTCAAACCATTGGTGGCTGGGATGGGCAAAAGATTCCGAAAGAAGCGCTCATTTAACAAGCCGCTAAAGTCGTTGGAAGTTAGCATAGGGCGTTGATTTGTAAAAGAGGCTAGAGACTAGCCTCTACTGATGGTTTTTAGACAGATGCGAAGAAGACTTTCGACTTGACTGGGTCGGGCGTCATGGTTTTATCTCCAGGTTGCCAACCAGCGGGGCAGACTTCGTCAGGATGGGATTGAACGTACTGAATTGCTTTCAGCGTCCGTAATGTTTCCTCAACGCTGCGCCCAAAGGAAAGGTTGTTGATGGTTGCGTGCTGGATGATGCCATCTTTGTCGATCAGGAATAGACCTCGGAGTGCAACGCCAGCCTCTGGATCGAGGACGTTGTAGGCGGCGCTGATCTCTTTCCTGATATCGGAAACCAAGGGGTAGTTGAGGTCACCAACACCGCCAGACTTGCGGTCGGTCTGAATCCATGCGAGGTGGGAGAACTCGCTATCAACTGAGACACCGAGGACTTCAGTGTCAATTGACTTGAATTCTGCGTGGCGATCGCTGAAAGCTGTGATCTCTGTCGGGCAAACGAAGGTAAAGTCTAGTGGGTAGAAAAACAAAACGACGTACTTGCCGCGATAGTCAGACAGTTTAATTGTCTTGAATTCTTGATCAACAACAGCCGTTGCCGTAAAATCGGGGGCTGCTTGACCAACACGGAGACATCCTTCTGCTGCGTAAGTTAGGGACATTAACTAATTCTCCTTCGATGTTATGTACCGCTCAGTGCTGGACTGGGAATGAAGCCATCTGGCACTCACCCATGCACGCAATAATTGTTAGTTACGAACTGTTACAACTATATCATAGTCATAACGATTTTGAGCTTGCGCTCTTGAGTCGCTGGAGCTACCGTAAGCGTTCCCTTGAGTAGTCAGATGCCTCAGCTTCCCCTGCCCGCTTCAGCGATCGCCCTATACCCTTAAGCAGCTTCCCCACCGACTACCACGTCACGAATCCGCAAACTGGGGCCACCACAACCGACTGGTAAGCCGTTCTGTCCTCCTTTGCCGCAGCCGCCGGATTCATCCCAGTAGAAGTCATCACCAATCGCTTCAATGTCAGCTAGGGTTTGGAAGACATTACCCGAAAGGGTGACATCCCGTACTGGTTCAGCAATTTGCCCATTGCGAATCATCCAGGCTTCTGCAGCTGAGAAGGTGAACATTTCCCCATTCGTCATGCCACCCAGCCAATTGCGGGCATAAACCCCCTCTTTAATGTCGGTAAACAAATCCTGTACCGGCGTTGTTCCCGGCGCAATCCAAGTATTAGTCATGCGGACAATGGGGGCATAGTGATAGTTGAGACAGCGAGCATTGCCTGTAGGCGCTTCTCCCAACTTCCCAGCCGTTTCGCGGGAGTGGAGGCGTCCTACCAAAATGCCATCTTTAATCAGTTGGGTAGTGGTTGCCGGTGTGCCTTCGTCGTCGTAGAAGTAGCTACCGCGATGACCCGCCGGAGCAGCACCATCAAAAATTTGCAGTTCTTTTGGACCAAACCGGCGACCAATACTCATCACTTCCAGCAGTTCCGGGTTTTCATAGGCCATGTCCGCTTCTGATAGGTGACCAAAAGCTTCGTGGACAAATAAACCGCTGAGGATCGGATCTATGACCACGGTGTAGGTATTGCCTTTGACTGGTGGCAAAGATAAGGCAGCCACGGCTCTTTGAGCGGCACTGCGGACTTGTTCATCTAAATCAGTTAAATCTTCATAGGCTTTGCGGGAGCCAGTGGTTTCTCGTCCGGTTTGTACGGTGTCGCCATCTCTAGCAGTGGCAGCAAAACGCATTTCTAAATCTACCCACGATTGCTCAATGAATGTTCCTTCTGAGCTAGCAAGAATGATCCGTTGGGCACTGTCGCCATAGCGCACGGAGGTTGTGGTAATCCGGGCGTCAACACTCTTGAGGATTTCGGTGTAGTGATCGCACAGTTCCTTTTTCTTAGCCAGGGGAATTTGGCGGGGATCGCTGCCAGTGAGGGGCAACTGGCAGCTGACCTGAACTGCTGCGATGGGAGCTAGCTGAGTTTCTTCTTCGCCAACTATCCGGGCGGCAGCGATCGCTTCTTCGATCCGTTCAGCAATCGTTGCCAGCTGGTTAAAACTGCTCATTCCCCAACCACCTTGATGACAAGCCCGGATTTGTCCGCCAAACGAGATTCCTTCACTGAGGGTTTCTACCTTGTCGCCACGCAACAAGATGTCAGTCCCTTCAGCTGCTTCGAGTCGAACAATCAGATAGTCTACTTGGGAGCTATAACGGGTGATGAAGTCAGATAGTAAATTCTTGGCGTCAGCCAGTGATGTCGGCATGGGAGGCAGCAACTAATGACGAACTGCCTCCATTTTGCAATTAATCTGTCAGAGAGGCTAGAGGCTAGAGAGGCGACTTTAACTCCAGCCTTTCTGAAAGAGCCTCTAAGTTTCCTACAACTAGGTCAGGCTCAATACCCCAGGGATCAAAAACTGCATTAGGCTGACGCTGAATCCAAGCTACTCTAAGGCCCGCTGACTTGGCACCAATAACATCCCAAGGGTTGCTCGACACCAGCCATGTCTCAGACATTGAACGGTCGAGGCGGTGAGCGAGGTAGGCGTAAACTTTAGGGTCTGGCTTAAAAGTCTTGAGGTCATCGACACTCACTACCCCCTCTAGATGTGGGAGAATGCCCGCCCGGCCAAGCAGGGTTCGCACCGTTGCCTCAACACCATTCGAGAAAGCAACCAGTTTGTCGCCTCGGGCTTTTAGTAGCGACAAGCCTGGTACCACATCTGGGAAAGCCTGCAAGTTCTGGTACTCCTCGATTAGCTGCTCCTGTTCTTGTTTTGAAAGGTCAACATCAAGAGCCTGCATAGTGAAGAGCAGAGCTTGCTGCGTACAAACTCCGAATGTCTCATATTTTTGCATCAGACCTCGTCGCCAGGCATACTCGACCTGCTTCTCACGCCACAGTTGTGCGAAGCGAGCGGCAATGTCTCCCACTAGTCGCCGGAGGTGCTGGTTCATTTCCAAGGGATCGACAAGCGTTCCGTAGACATCGAACCCGATGACGTCAGGCATCAAAAATCTGTCCTTATCACTCTTCAGCCATCATCTTTACATAAGAAGACGATTTTCACTTTAGGCCAGTGTTCTGTTTTGCAGCTTATCTACCTTCTAACCGAAGTTGCCACTTTTGGTCTATTTTCGTTGCTAGCTCACATAGTTCTTTAGCTTTTTGTTCAGTAATTTGGGCAAGTTCAAGCATTTCTGTCAGTTCTGCCAGTTGATTTTCATTCAACGATGGTTGTATCATGGCCAGTTTTCCAAACGAGTTTTGAGCTTGCTCAAGGAAGTCGCCGGAGCTTCCTCCGGCGAAGCCTTGAGCCTACCCAAACCGAATATCCGAATAATTTGTAGACTGGTAGCAGATATTGGCTTGTTTGAATCGGCGCAAGACTTCTTGTAGGCGATCGCACTCAGCAATCAAACTCATCCGCACATACCCTTCACCGGCAATCCCAAAGGCATTCCCAGGAGTTATCACTACCCCAGTCTGCTGCAACACCGAAAGGGCAAAGTCCGTTGACCTGATGCCCAATGGGCACTTAACCCAGAGGTACATTGTTGCCTTGGTTTTAGGAATGTCCCAACCTAGCTGGGCTAATCCCTGAATCAGAAAATCCCGGCGGCGGCGATAACGATCTTGTACTTCTTGCAAGTAGACATCTGGCAGTTGCAAAGCCGTTTCAGCTGCTGATTGCAAAGCCGCAAAAATGCCGTAGTCCAAATTCGTTTTCAGGGTCCGCAATCCTTGAATGACGTGACGGTTGCCGACGACAAAGCCCACGCGCCAACCAGCCATGTTATATGTTTTGGACAGGGTATGGAACTCGACACCAATTTCTTTTGCCCCAGGAATTTCTAACAAACTGGTGGGCTGATAGCCATCAAAGGCTAACTCTGCGTAACACAGATCGTGAACCAGCAGAATTTCGTATTTGTGCGCAAAGGCGACAATCTCGGCAAAGAATTCGCGAGGTGCTGTGGCAGCAGTGGGGTTACTGGGATAGTTGAAATAGAGAATCTTGGCTTGTTGGGCGATTGCCTCTGGAATCGCCGTTAAATCAATTAGCCAGTCGTCTGGTTTCAAAATCAAACTGTGAACCTTACCACCGGCGATTAAGGGACCGCGAAAATGGGCTGGATAAGCAGGGCTGGGTACCAATACCAAATCGCCAGGGTTGATATAGGCGAGCGCCAGGTGCGTTAGACCTTCTTTGGAACCGAGTAGGGGTAGAGCTTCGCTATCTGGGTCAAGTTCAACTCCATAGCGGCGGCAATACCAATTAGTGATAGCGCGACGGAAACTCGCAGTACCTTCAAAGGGGGGATAGCCGTGATTGGCAGGATTTTGCAGGGCGGCGATCGCTGCCTCTACTACTGGCTGGGGTGTTGCTCCATCTGGATTACCCATCCCCAAGTCAATTAAATCCAGCCCTTGCTCCCGTGCCCTAGCCTTGAGTTCGTCCAGACGGGCAAATACATAGGGCGGCAGTGCTTGTATTCGTTCAGCTGGACCGATCCAATCCAATCTCATTGCGCAACTTCCTGCTGAATAACTGGAGGCAGGGAGCCTAGCTGGCTGCGATTCCCCAAATCTGGCGTCGTGGTAGAAACCATTGCTGCCATCAGTTGCTCAGGCACCACCTTGAAGGGTAGGCGATGGATGTCAGAATTAGGAGCCACGGCAATTTCAGCAGCTGTTTGCAACTCTTGTAGGGTAATGTTGCCCAATCCCAAATCGCCCAGTTTTTGAGGCAGTCCAATTTCGGCGTAGAACTTCAACAGTTGTTGCCGTGCCGTGGCTGCCAATTGGTTCCCCTGTACCAGTTCTTCTAAACGTAGCTGCACTAGGATGCCATAGGCAACCTTCTCACCATGGATGCTGTTGTGGAAGGGGAGATGCGTCAAGCCGTTGTGAACGGCATGCGCTGCTACTGTACGACATTGAGCGCCTCCCAGTCCTCCGATCACTCCAGCTAGTAAAACCGTTGCTTCCACGACTTCTCGCCAAACTGCACTCCCCGGTTCTTTGAGCGCAGCCGTTGATTTTTGGAACAGGATATCTCGTAAAACTCTTGCCTGTTGCACTGCTGCAATCACCAAAGTTTGTTCGGAATGACCACTGCTTACAGAGGCTTCGTACCACTTGGCAAGAGCATCACCAATTCCAGCTACTAGGGTACGTTTTGGGGCAGACTCGATCAATTCGTAATCTAGGATTAACAAATCTGGACAGCGGTTGAGGCTGACATCGTAGAGAAATGCTCCTTGGTTGGAGTAGATATTCGAGAGGGCAGTCCAAGCCGCGCATGTAGCAGCTGAAGTGGGGATTGTTACGACTGGCAACTGACACTGGTGAGCCAAAAGCTTAGCAGCATCGAGGGCCTTGCCTCCTCCTACACCGATAATAAAATCAGCTTGATGTACCGTCACAGCCTGCCTCAGGGAGGCTAATCCAGTTTCGCTACAATCACTGCCATAGTCAGCTTGGACAAACGGCAACTGCTGCTCTTCTAGTACTGGTTGTAATCGAGGTTGCGCGACAGCCAGGGTGTGATCGCCTCCCACAACCAGAGGACAACGACCGAGAGTGGCAATTGCTGCTCCTGCCTGTTCCAGTGCCTCTGGGCTACGCAGCACCTTGGTTGGGGCAATGGTAAGAGCAAACTGAGGAGGACTGGGAGGCGGGGTCTCCTCGCCCCATTGAAGTCCGTTAGGAGCTTGATTCATCTTAAATTAAAGGACCATTGAATCCCTTTTCTGGAACTAGAATATACCAAATAAATTAGGCAGCATCCGCAAGCAGAGCGAATTTATCTTGGTAGATTTCGAGCGCCATCTGCTCATCGTTGCGATTGGCAAGCGATCGCCTTACCTGACCCAAGTAAAGTGGCTGTGAAACTCCTGGTTCTGGGTGGATGATCGTGCGGGCGCGGATGGTAAGCTGCTCTTCACCCCGACCTAAACGACCGTAAGAATAAAAATCGCTAGCTGCTTGACGCAGAGTTGCTTCCAGTTCGTCCTGACTAATTTTTGGGGTAACGGCAATCACAACTTGCGTGGCACCAGTGTCATAAATCAAAGAGAACCGCACCGCTCCCGGAATGACCGTGTGGGTGAACGGCACTAAACTAAGAGCAAACAACCCGCCTGTCAGTACCCCCAGAAAGCCAGTAGCGCCAACCATGCGGAATCTGATGCCCCATTTTAAAATGAAGCTCAGTACTGTAAAGGCGGCACAGGCTAGAGTAGCGATCCCCACCCACTGGGTAAAGGTCAGAAAATCAGCGTTCGTTGGCATTTTTCTATTTAGGCGTCTACTTTCTCGTTGCTCACAAACTCATCGGGATGCACACTGTTGGGTGATTCCAGAGCTGCTTTTAGGGTGTGCCAAGTGAGATTAGCACATTTTATCCGCACGGGGAATCGTGCCACCCCTTGCATGACATTCAGCTTCCGCTGCTCTTTGGGGAACTCAGCTTCGCCTTTCATCATCCTCTGGAAGCGTTGTACCATTTCCAGAGCTTCATCAACTTGCTTGCCCCGCAAAACATCCGCCATCAAGTCGGCAGAGGCCATCGCGATCGCACAGCCTTCCCCTTCAAATTTCACATCTTCGATGGTGTTGCCAGATGCATTTAATTGCAACGTTAGTTCGATCGTATCGCCACAGGAGGGATTATGCCCCTTCTGATACCGATGCACAGGAGTTGTTTTACCCTTGTGTCGGGGCTTTTTGTAGTGTTCGAGTATGACCTGTTGATAGAGGTCGCGGACATTGCTCAGAGTCATAATTGCTTCACTAAACCGTGATCTCCCTTTCTCGATCCTATCAGGGCCCTTCAAACAGGAAGATCCAGCCGAGGATTAAAGGTTTCAATTTGGCGCAACTTTTCGTAGAGTTCCCGTTCTTGAGTAGTAGGCTCTCTGGGAACAACAATCTGGATTTCTACCAACTGATCCCCACGTCTGCCGTTTTCATCTGGATAACCCTTGTTAGCAAGGCGTAGGCGTTGACCAAACCTGACTCCAGCTGGAATTCTCATGTTCACTCGACCACTCAGAGTTGGGACTTCTATCAGTCCCCCTAACACTGCCTCACTGGGCGTAATCGGCAGTTGGCAGACAATATCTAAGCCCTCTAACTTGAAGAAGGGATGAGGCGAAACGGTAATTTTCAGGTACAAGTCTCCCCCACCGATGCCTTGTTCTCTGAGACGGATAGTCTGACCTGTGACCATTCCCCCTGGCATATCGACTTCGAGCGATCGCCCATCTTCCAGGCGAATTCGTTCATATCCACCTTGATATGCCTTTTCCAGAGGCAGCGTCAATCTGGCTTCTACATCTCGCCGACTAGTAGAAGATGAGACTGTCGTGGCATATTTCTTGGTACCGGGACGAAAGTCCGAGGAGGTCGAGTCATTTCTACTTTCTTGACGACCTAGCAGTTGATCGAGGAAGGTTTCGAAGTCTGGAAACTCGCCAAAATCAACTTTCTCGGTGCTGGTGCGACCGCTAGCAGCACGACTATCCCAAGTTTTAGCACGTGGTGTCTGCTTAGCCCGGAAGCCGCGCTGATTCCAAAACCGGCTGTACTGGTCGTATTGCGCTCGCTTGCTTGGGTCAGAGAGGACTTCGTAAGCCTGACCAATATCCTTAAATTTTTCTTCTGCCTCTTTCTTTCCCGGATTTACATCTGGGTGATACTGCCGTGCTAACCGCCTGTATACCTTTTTTATTTCCTCATTCGAGGCATCTCTGGGTATTCCCAGCATCTCGTAGTAGTCTCGAAAGTTCTGCAAGTTCTGCATCTGAATATTATCTGTTACAACCAATTATTATCCTCTTCGTCCCAGTTATCTTGGTAGGTTGGACGCTTACGACTTGAAGATCCGCCACCATAGTAGGGACGAGATTCCCTGCCATACGGCTCGCGGTCTCGATCGCGCTCCCCAGTAAAAACGTTACGGATGGAGCCAAACAAGTCGTCGTCTTCGTCATCACTATAATACTGGCGGACTTCTCGGTTCAGTTCAGACAGAGCATCTTGCAGGTCTGCCAAGGACTGGTCAATCCCTCGGTCGTCGGCTTGTGCTAGATATTGGCGCAGTTCCCCTGCGATGGTCTCGATCCGCTGGCGGCTATGGCGAGCAAACTGCATACCGAAATCCAGCGCCACGTTTTTGAGCTCCCGCTCTCCTTGCAAAATCAAAGCTTCAGCGCGGTTGCGCTTTTCCACCCGTTCTTTGCGTTCGCGGTCTGACTGGGCATATTGCTCAGCCTCTTGGATCATCCGGTTGACTTCTGCCTCGCTGAGAGTAGAAGCCCCTTGAACGGTAATACTCTGTTCCCGACCAGTGGTTCTGTCCAGGGCTGTGATCAGCAAAATCCCGTTGGCGTCGATATCAAATGAAATCTGGACTTGAGGAATGCCTCTTGGTGCTGGGGGAATCCCTGTCAGTTTGAACCGCCCCAGCGACTTGTTATCTGCCGCCATCTTCCTTTCGCCCTGAACAACATGCACCTCAACCATGGTTTGATTGTTTTCGGAAGTCGAAAAAATGTCGGAGCGCCGCACGGGTATGGTGGTATTGCGGGGAATGAGTGCATTCATCACCCCACCAATGGTTTCCAGTCCTAATGACAGGGGTGTCACATCCAACAGCAGCACATCCTTGAGTTCTCCGGCTAAAATTCCCGCCTGGATAGCTGCGCCTATTGCCACCACTTCATCGGGGTTCACGTTTTGGTTAGGTTCTCTACCAATCAGCGACTGCACTAGTTGTTGCACCATCGGCATTCGGGTGGAGCCACCCACCAGCAAGACTTCATCAATATCTGTAGGTCTGAGATTGGCATCAGCCAGCGCCCGCTTGACTGGTGTCCGTAGTCGTCCCAGTAAGTCACCGCACAGGCTCTCGAACTGGGAACGATTCAGGCGCGTTTCTAGATGTTTGGGACCGTCTGCAGTGGCGCTGATGAAAGGTAAGTTGATGTCGGTAACAGTGACGCCAGACAACTCAATTTTGGCTTTTTCCGATGCTTCCATGAGTCGTTGCAGGGATTGACGCTCGCGCCTCAGATCCACCTCTTCTGCCTCTAGAAACTGCTCTGCCAACCAGTCTACAATTTTTTTGTCAAAATCATTACCACCTAGTTGCGTGTCTCCACTGGTGGATTTGACCTCAAACACACCATCGCCTACTTCCAAGATAGACACATCAAACGTGCCACCCCCCAAGTCAAACACCAAGACTGTTTGACTCTGCTGTCTGTCTAACCCATAAGCCAATGAGGCCGCTGTTGGTTCATTCAGGATCCGCAGCACCTCTAGCCCCGCAATTCGCCCGGCATCCCGCGTCGCTTGCCGTTGGGAATCATTGAAATAAGCTGGAACTGTAATCACTGCCCCAGTTACCGCCTCTCCCAAGTAGCGACTGGCATCCTCTGCTAACTTCTTGAGTACCATCGCCGAGATTTCTTCTGGGGCAAATTCCTTATTTAAGCGGGGACAGTCGATTTTGATGTTGCCCATTTCATCGCGGCGGATGGCATAGGTGACTCGCTTTGATTCCGGGCTGAGTTCAGCCCAATCCCGACCAATGAACCGCTTGACAGCGTAAAAGGTATTTTTCGGATTGAGGACGGTTTGTCTGCGCGCCATCTGTCCGACTATGCGTTCTCCTTCTTTGCTGAAACCTACCACGGAGGGAGTGGTCCGCATTCCTTCTGCATTAGCAATCACCACCGGCTTGCCACCCTCCATGACAGCGACTACTGAGTTGGTTGTGCCCAGGTCGATACCAACTACTTTGCCCATGCGTTACTGTATCTCCTCGCGGGTTTGACGACTTAAAAATGTTGAGGACTTTTGCTGAATTTATTGTATCTTGCTGCCGGGGGATTTAAGAGAGCTGAGGGAGCAGGGGAGAAAATGTAACGGATTGCAACGTATAATGAGAGCGAGCAATGCTGAAAAACATCGTTGAGGGCAGAACTGTATAAATGCGAGTAGCGATCGCTGGGGCGGGTCTAGCTGGCCTTTCCTGCGCCAAATATCTCACTGATGCTGGTCACTCTCCCATAGTCCTGGAGCGCCAGGACGTACTCGGGGGGAAGGTGGCAGCATGGCAAGACGCAGACGGCGACTGGTACGAAACTGGGCTGCATATATTTTTCGGGGCCTATCCCAATGTGTTGCAGCTTTTCAAAGAACTGGGGATAGAAGATCGGCTGCAGTGGAAAGAACACACCATGATCTTCAACCAGCCTGATGCGCCTGGTACTTACTCTCGCTTCGACTTCCCAGATTTGCCGGCGCCGATTAATGGCGTTATGGCAATTCTCAGAAACAATGATATGCTCACTTGGCCGGAGAAGATTCGTTTTGGCATCGGTCTGATTCCAGCGATGCTCCAGGGACAGAAGTATGTCGAGGCAATGGATGAATACTCCTGGACCGAGTGGCTGCGCAAGCAGCACATTCCTGAACGAGTCAATAAAGAAGTTTTTATTGCCATGTGCAAGTCGCTAAACTTCATCGGTCCAGATGAGATTTCTGCAACAATTCTACTCACTGCGCTGAATCGTTTCCTTCAGGAAAAGAACGGTTCTAAGATGGCCTTTCTAGATGGCTCCCCCACAGAGCGGCTGTGTCAACCACTGGTGGATTACATTGCCGAGCGCGGCGGCGAAGTGCGATTGAATGCACCGCTCAAAGAAATTCTGCTCAACTCCGATGGTACGGTGCAGGGATTCCGGCTCCGAGGGTTGGATGGGGCGGTGGATGAGGTAATAAGTGCTGACCTGTATGTCTCCGCCATGCCGGTCGATCCTCTCAAGGTGATGTTACCAGCGCCGTGGAAACAACTGGAGTTTTTCCAGAAGCTGGAGGGATTGGCAGGAGTGCCGGTGATCAATGTCCATCTATGGTTTGACCGCAAGCTAACTGATATTGACCACTTACTATTCTCGCGATCGCCCTTACTCAGTGTCTATGCTGACATGAGTAATACCTGTAAAGCTTATACTAACCCCAACCGTTCGATGCTAGAACTGGTGTTGGCACCGGCCAAGGATTGGATTAGCAAATCGGATGAGGAAATTGTTGCGGCGACAATAGCAGAGTTAGAAAAACTCTTTCCCAACCACTTTGGTGTCGAAAACTCAGCTAAGTTGCTGAAGTCTCATGTTGTCAAGACACCGCGATCGGTGTACAAGGCAACTCCGGGCCGTCAGCAGTACCGCCCTTCCCAAACAACCCCGATTGCCAACTTCTATCTAACTGGGGATTACACAATGCAGCGCTATCTGGCAAGTATGGAAGGTGCCGTGCTTTCTGGTAAGCTGACAGCGCAGGCAATTTCTGTTGCCCATCATCAGGCAACTTCCACTGATTACCTGCAACTGCCGAACTTCCAGCCCGCAACGAATGCTGCAACTGCCTGATTCCCCGCCCATGAGAACGCTGGCCTCTGTGGAGGACGCATACCAACTTTGCCGCCAAATCACGGCAAAGTATTCCAAGACCTTCTATCTCGGCACCCTGCTATTTTCTCCGGCAAAGCGTCGAGCCATTTGGGCAATTTATGCTTGGTGCCGCCGCACTGACGAACTGGTGGACGGTCCTGCCGCCGCGATTACTACCCCAGAAACCCTCGAGTTGTGGGAGGTTCAGCTAGAATCCATTTTTGCTGGTCGCCCGGTCGAAGATCTGGATGTGGCCTTGGTGGATACAATCCAGCGTTTCCCGCTACAAATTCAGCCGTTTCGAGACATGATCGCTGGTCAGCGCATGGACTTATACCGAAGTCGTTACGAGACGTTTGAGGAATTAAATCTTTACTGTTACCGCGTTGCCGGGACGGTGGGTTTGATGACAATGGCGGTGATGGGGTTGGATACTGCCGCTTTCACAACTCCTTGGAGCCGGTATCAGGAGCCGTATGTCCCGACGGAAGAAGCGATCGCGCTAGGAATTGCCAATCAATTCACCAACATCCTGCGAGATGTAGGGGAAGATGCACAGCGGGGGCGGATTTATCTTCCCTTGGAAGACTTAGCCAGGTTTAACTACACTGAGCAAGACTTGTTCAAAGGTGTAGTTGATGATCGCTGGCAAGAATTGATGCGGTTTCAGATCCAACGGACACGCCAAGTCTATACCAAGGCAGAAAAGGGCGTGAGTTATCTATCTGCTGATGCCCGTTGGCCAGTCTGGGCAGCAACAATGTTCTACAGTCAAATTCTGGGGCGTATTGAACGTAACCAGTACGACGTGTTTCGCCAGCGTGCCTACGTGCCGCAACTGCAGAAGTTGCGGACTTTGCCAGTGGCTTGGCTGCGATCGCAAGTGCTTTGAGTATGGTGGGCAATGCCCACCACATCGACTCAAAATCTGTTATTATAGTTTCTCACTAAGCTGGAGAGGTGGCTGAGTGGTCGAAAGCGGCGGATTGCTAATCCGCTGTACGGTTGGAAACTCCGTACCGAGGGTTCGAATCCCTCCCTCTCCGTCCTTACAGTGACGTACCCAGCGCCAAACGCAGTTTGGTGTGGGCTTCCCGTTTCATCCGCCGCTGCCAGGTTAGGAACTCGTATTTCTACGAGTCGGCAACCAAATGCCGTGATGGTCTTCTGCAACGTCCGGAGGTTTGGGTCACTCGTGTGCCCCTGACTCCCACAACACTCGTGTGTTGTCCGGGCAGACTCCCTGCGCCCCAAGGATTTTATTTTATACGTCCTTGCCGTGTGGTTTGCTTGCTGCTTCCAGTGACGGTTTGGATTCCCCGAACTGCCGCTCTTTCTGTGGTAAGCGTATTACCGCTACTGATACCTGTCTGTCCGAGACGGTCGGGTGAGTGGTTAACTATTTGTATTCTATCAGATCCATGCACACCATAGAAATACTGAGAATATTAGTATGTGGAACAGTCTCGGTTGGCAATTCATGAGCCAGTCCTGTAGGAGGGTTTCCCTCCGTAGGGAACTGATGTCCCCATCACCAAAGCATTGCTTCGCTTGCCTTGGTGTGGGGCTTCTTGCCGTTGAAGCTAAATTTAGGCAAAATTAGGGCTTCTAGAGTTTGAACCACGCGGTTAATTGCGAAGTCTACATCTAATACATTCGGTTACCAAACTTGAGGCTCCGGTAAGCCGGACTCTCACTGATGCGCTCAGTCAAATATTTGCAAGCAATGGCAAAGGCTAATCTGATTCTTCATCACGTCTACCTCGCAGTTCCTCAAGCATCCGTCTGTTTTCTAACTGTAAGCCTTGAATATCAGCTCTAATGTCCCTAATTTCATTAACAACTACTTCAAAATTGCGCTGATGTTGCACTTGAGTTTGCAACGTGATTTCTGCCGTGGTGCGAAGGTCAGCTACTGATACGCGGAGATTATCCACGTCATCAGCCAATTGGTCTAATCGGTTATCCGTCCAACGTTCAACGGTCATAATTGCTCCCGAGCCAATTCTTTGAATCCATGATGCTACTTCATATCCCTGAAGGCGAGATGGTTAACGGTAGCAAGACTAATCATTGAAGTCCACCTCAAAACTCACGCCTAATACTTGCTCAATTTTTCTTAGCGTTGGCTCTGCTAGTCCTTCAGGAATATCATCATTGACTAATTTGTACCAATATGTCCGACTCAAACTAAGCCGACGGCAAACCTCGCTAACACTCAAACCGCTTGCCGCTTGAGTTTGCTGAATTTTCTTGGCTAAATCTTGGATGTCAATTGTTTGGGTGATGCGACGGTGAACTAGCACAGTTATGGGAAGAAGCCTCCAATTTACTCTATCGTAAATTGTAAACTAAGCAGTTGACAATCGTATCCTAAACGGGACATATTATGGATACAGAAAAAGGTACTGTTGTCTGGGCAACTAAAGTACCTTTCTCACCCCATAAACACATGAGCTTTCTCTTCAATTGTGCCTTATATTACAGCTCCCAGGGCCTTCAAAGCTCAAAAACTACCGCTACTTGTAGAGGCTAGCTTCTAACCAATTCGACTGCGAAGGCGTACCCGAACGCTTCCAGATTGTCGATGCAGACTATCTCATCGTTTACGTCGGACTTCTGTTTGCTACTTCAGGTTCTCCTGATCTTGCTAATCCTTACTTACCTCCTTCTTCTTCATGACGACGTTGAAGGTCTAGTTCGGGTGTTATTTCGGATCTCGTGCCACCTGCCACTTCCTTGAGTTCTGAATCTTCTAGCTCACGGACCGACTCTTCGGCTTGCGTTTGCTCTGATCCACCTTTGGTCGTTTGTTCTAAACTCATGGGACACACGCTCCATAATTTGACTCTATCTAAATTATAGAACTATCAAAACACTAAAGGACAGGAGGCCTTCCTGCCCTAGTGGGCTACAACTAGATCACTGGGATAGAGAAGCCCCTTCCATATATGTAGGGTTGGGAGGGGAGAACAACGTCATTACCTCTGCTGCCAATCCCAAGGATAGAGTCATCCCTGCACCGCCCAGGGCATTAACGATGGTGACTCCTGCTTCTGGTTGGACAACCAATTCTGTTTTTCCCGCAAGTTTGGCATAAACTCCATGCCAAGTTTCGGCAATTTCAAAAGAGGGAGCTTGGGCAAATTTTTTCAAGTCATGCAAAATGTACTGATTGATCTCTACTTTGTCAAAAGGAGCGGGATTCAAACCATATTCATGGGAATCCCCAATCACCAACTCTCCTGTTGAATTTTGGGCCATCATTACATGAATTCCCCACTTAGAAAGATGAGGAGTTTCAGCCTCAATTCTGGCTTTTAATGCGACTAAAGATTGGCAATGGGTAAAAGTAGCATAATGAGTCAAGGTTAACCCGCCGCAGAGAGCAACACCAATTCGCCAATTCCTAGGTTGGGGTACTGTCCGTAGCATCTGCAGTTTAACCTTGGTAATGCCACTTGCGGCGTAAACAGAGGGGTATAAAGTTTCAAAATCGGCACCACTGCAAACAAAAATATGCTTGGCTATCCATTTTTCTCCGCCTGCTAGTAGGCTAGGATGAGAAATCTCCGTCACAACTGTGCCAAATTTAAACTCCACTTCGTACTCTTTGGATAGGAAACCGGGAAGTTTTCCGAGCGCTTCTCTAGGGTCAACAACCATTTCTGTGGAACTCCACAGTGCCCCTAACAAGCCTTTGGTAATGACGGCCGGACTTTTTTGTGCAGCTTGCTCGGGAGAGAGCAAGGCTATAGATTCATTAATTCTGCCTGCGGTGTTCATAAACTCTTGCAAGACATCCATTTCATCTTGCCTGTAAGCTAAGAGTAAAGAACCACATTGATCTAAATGAAAGCCAGCCTTTTGTGCAATTTCTACCCAAATTCTTCTGGCTTCTAGGGCACGATTACATAGTTTACCCATTGGCTGTCCTATAGGCCAAATCATACCAAAATTCCGAATGGAGGCACCGACAGGATAAGGGTTTCTTTCAAAGACTACGACCTTTAAGCCTTGTTTCGCAGCTACCAAAGCATGGGCTAAGCCGACTATACCTGCACCCACAATGGCAATATCTACATGGTTCCTATTCATGGCTGTCTGCTAAAGAATTTACAAACTAGTAATTTTTTCCTTCAACTCATGGAGTGAACTGAGTAATCCGTCATTCGGATATTGTTCTAGCTGTTCTTTAGTATGTGTCCCATTGGTCACAGCTAAAGATAACAGACAGTTAGCATTGATGCCAGCTTCTAAATCCGAAGGAGTATCTCCGACAGTAATGACTGTTTGGGGGTCTTTTACCCCTAGTTTGTACATAGCTTTTTGGACCATGTAGGGCGCGGGACGACCTTCGCTATTGTAAATTTCTGAGGGTGTAACCGATGCTTGAATTATTGAGTTTTCTGACCCTACATAGTTACTCTTTAAGCCCCGATCCCAACCCAAGCGATAGAGGATGATATTAGTGACTTCTCGATAAAAACCCGTATTAAGGGCGATTTTGATGTTTTGCGATTTTAGCCAAGTAAACAGTTCCAAACAGCCCTCAGTCGGTTCAACGGGTTGAGTTTGGTAATGAGCTTCGAGAACTTCTTGAAACTTGGCGTAGGAGCTATCGACTTTTGTAGCGTAATCTGGATGCCCTTCGCCGATTTGCTCTTGCCATAGCGTTTGGAAGACTAGTTTTTTCGACCAACCCATCATCGAGACAATCTGGCTCGCTTGAGACTGTAAACCTGTACTTTCAGCAGCGGTAAAAAAGCAGTTTTGGACTTCATTCGCGTCTTTGACTGTGGTGCCTGCCATGTCAAAGACTACTAATTGTAAGTTGGACACTCTACATACCTTTTGTCATTGAACTCGATATTGGTTAGTACAAGACTACTGTTTCAACCACGCTTGAGTACGTCTTTGTAATCCTTGGGTCAGCAACCAATAAAGAATACGTACTCCAATACTAGTGCAAACAATTAGCGTTGACATAGCAGCAGCAGCAGCGACATCTCCAGCATCATCCATGTTGACGATCGCCACTGCTGCCAGTGGCATGTTAGGAGGGTAAAGAAAAATAATGGCAGAAATCGTGACCATAGCATTAACGAAGTAGTACATGCCAATTTCTAAAATCGTTGGTAGGGAAACTGGCACGGTCACTCGCCAGAAGGTTTTATAAAATGGCACCCCCATAGAAGCAGAAACTGCCTCAAATTCTGGATCTAACTGCTTGAGGGCAGTGCTAGCAGTTAGGAAGCACACAGTGTAGAAATGGACGATGTTACAAATGACTAAGATTGCCATCGTGCCGTAGAGGCTGCTGAAAGAATTGACAATGGCAAAGTCTGTGAAAGGAATCGGCAATCTGGGATTGCTAAAGAAGAAAACGTAAGCTAGACCTAATACCAGCCCCGGTAGCGCTAAGGGCAGGGTAGATAGAAAATAGTTAATAGAACGCAACCAGCTTGCCCCTTTGCCCTTCTCCACTAGATAGGCACCGATAAAGACGACAATCGTTCCAAAAACTGCCGTGTAGAAAGCCATCCGGATGCTGTTCCAGTAGGCAGAATAACCCCCGCCACCAGAGACACTAAAGTTGTAATGCCTGAGGCTGGGGGTGAAATTGTAAGGCCAGACTTGGACTAAGGAAGCCAGAATAATTGTGGCGAAGACAATAATGGCAGCTAAGGCGACGAGCGCGCAAAAGCCAAACACTACCCAATCTAGGACAGTATTGGGTTTGGGCTGAAGCGGCACAGCTTTGGCACTGACTAAAGCAGTCTGTCGGCGTTGCACAATCCGATCGGCGACAAATGCAATCATCGTGGGGACTAACAAGAAAACGCTAATCGTTGCTCCCATTGAGAAGTTCTGTTGCCCAATGACTTGCTTATAAATGTCTGTAGCTAGAACATTAAAGCCGCTGCCGATCACCACCGGCACGCCGAAGTCTGTGAACGCCAAGGTGAAGCAAACAAACACGGCGCTCATCAAACCGTATTTGACGCTGGGTAGCGTCACTGTCAAAAACATGCGGAGGGGAGGAGTACGAAGTGCCTGGGCCGCTTCATATAAACGGGCATCGGTCAAACTCAAAGCTGTTGTCAGAATAATCACAGCCTGAGGGAAACAGTAGAGAACTTCTCCAATGATGATGCCATGAGAGCCGTAGACGCTGATATCCCAGCCGGGGAAAAGACCAAATAAACCTAGTGTGACAATTCCCTTGTTGCCAAATAAGTAGATTAGCCCTATGGCGTGGGCTAACGGGGGAATATAAAGGGGTAGCAACCCTAAAACTCGGAAAATATTTTTCCCCGCCATTGCCGTTCGGGTGAGGGCATAGGCATAGATGAAGGCGAGGACTACGGAGATAAGAGTGCTGGCGATTGCAATGTAGAAGCTATTGATAAAGGAATCAGCGAGACTTGGGGTACTGAAGTAATTAGTATAGTTAGCCAAGCCGATCCAGTTGCCATTGGTGTCTTGGAAACTGCGCGCGATCATCGGACAGAGTGGGAAAACCACCCCGACTAACAACCAGAGAGTCCCTATGGCTAGGAAAATTCTCATCAGCCAGTCTTGACGGGTGGCGATCTGTCCGACTCGCTGCGGGAAAGTTTGAGCCAGCCAGCGCTGAAGCAACGTGTTTTTGGTGGTTGATGGTGTCATCTTAGAATGCCTGAATCAGTTCTGGCGGCAGTTGAATTTTCAGGCGGGAGTTTGGACTTAGGTCTAACCTCCGAGCTTCATGAGTCGATACATCGACAGCGAGCGAGTCCTTAAAGTCCCCATCAGGACGCAGGTTTAGCCGGTAGCCTGAACCCAAAAATTCAACTCTTTCAACTTCGGCAGTCAGGACATTCGGCAGATTTGGTTGGTGCAGCTGCTCCTCACTCAGTACCCAGATATCTTCCGGACGAATAGCAATGGTGACTGCGTTATGGGGTGAAACCACATCTTGCGCTACACTCAGAATCATGTTGCCACATCGCACCTGTTCCGGTGAAATGGCAACCCCCTGTAAAAGGTTCATCACGCCGATGAAGTTGGCAACAAACGGTGTACTTGGTCGTTGATAAATGACGCGGGGAGTTCCCACCTGAGCGATGTGCCCTTTATCCATCACCACAATTCGGTCTGCCATAGCTAAAGCTTCAGCTTGGTCGTGAGTCACCATGACTGTCGTCACCCCTAGTCGCTTTTGGAGTTGGGTAATTTCCGTGCGGAGTTTGACTCTGACCTGGGCATCAAGTGCTGAGAGGGGTTCATCTAACAGCAATAGCCCTGGCGACAGTGCTAGAGCTCTGGCGAGGGCCACCCGTTGCTGTTGCCCACCTGACATTTGAGACGGATACTTATTCCCCAACCCCTCTAGACCAACCAAATTCAACAGCTCCTCAACCCTAGTCCGAATCCTTTGCTTGGGTTCTTTGGCATTTTGCAGTCCATAGGCAATATTTTGGGTTGCAGTCAGGTTGGGAAACAAAGCATAGGACTGAAATACAATGCCAAAGTCTCGTTTTGAGGCGGGAAGGTGAGAGACATCTTTGCCTGCTTGGATCACTCGCCCACTGGTTTGCTCTTCCAGACCTGAAATAATCCGCAGTAAGGTTGTTTTGCCACAGCCACTAGGACCAAGCAGGCAAAGGAATTCTCCCGGATAAACATCCAGGTAGATGCTGCGGAGTGCGACATATTGACCAAAGGTTTTATGGACGTTCTCGACCTTGAGATAAGGCGTCGCCAGTGCTGGCGTTGAGTAGTCTACCGTGCTCTGAGGGAATGAGTGACTTGCTTCGCGTGGCGTTGAAAGTTGTTGGCGATCGCCTGGAGTGTGACGGATAGCGGGCTGATCTGAGGAATGAGTCATGATTCTGCCCCTTGGTGCCTTATGTTTTCGGTGCTGACTTGGAGTCGTAGCGAGCTGTCCATTCCTTAAGAATGCGGTCTCGGTTGGTTGCTTCCCAGTGAAAATCGTTTTTAATCAATTGCTTCAGTGGATCTGGTGGATACCCTGGTAGAACTGGAGCGTTGGTTTTTACTGCTGTAACTGCATAGTTCTTGGCATACTCTTGGGAAACTTCTGGTGTAATTGCCCAATCTAAAAATGTCTTGGCAGCAGGTTTGATTTCCGATTTCTTCACCAGCGCATTTGCCTCAACATCCCATCCCGATCCCTCTTTAGGAAACACGGCTGCAATGGGTTCACCATCTGCCTTCTGCTTAGCGGCACGATAGTCAAACGAAACTCCAATGGGATATTCGCCCGATCCTGCCGCCTTACAGGGCTTAGATCCTGAGTGCATATATTGGGCAATATTCTTGTTCAGCCGATCGAGATACTGCCAGCCTTCTTTCTCTCCCTTCAGTTGCAGAATCCCTGCTACCGACAAGAAACCCGTCCCAGAGGAGGCCGGATTTGGCATGACAATTTGGTTTTTGTAGGCTGGGTTGGTGAGGTCAGCCCAAGATGTGGGGATCGGCAGGTTTTTCTTTTTCAGTTCCACTGTGTTGGCGCAGAAGGCAGACATCCAAGCATCAATACCGACCCAGTGAGGTGGATTGCGCTGATCCCGAAACTGTGATTGTATTTGCTCTAGACCTTTGGGGGCGTAGGGTTCTAGCATGCCTTGCTGGTCTGCAACCAACAAACTAGAAGCCGCTAATCCCCAAACAGCATCGGCTTGGGGGTTATCCTTTTCCGCTAACAGTTTGGCCGTCACAATCCCAGTGGAATCCCGAAAGATATTGACTTTAATCTCAGGATGCTGCTTTTGAAACGAAGATAAATAGTCCTTGAGCTGATCGTCTTCTAAGGCTGTATAAACAGTGATGGCAGATGAGGCACTGCTGGTTGTCGGTCCTGTAGAGGTTGACCCTTGAGGTTGCTGAACGACACAGGATGCCACCACTAAAGTAAGGATGCAAGAGAGGAATGCCCTCAGCCCGAACGTAAACCATTAGACATCTCCACAATAGAAACGTTTTGTGGTAAAAGAGTATAAAATTAGCTTTTTCCTTACTAGAACATGAAGGAAATATTAAGTTACATTAAAAGCCACCCTGAAAAAACTCAGCGATTG
>JAABUQ010003027.1_pt1 | contig 31785 bp, 25 predicted proteins | sample 5560001 | NCBI WGS metagenome assembly JAABUQ01 (sample SAMN10711888, study PRJNA513371) | rock metagenome | isolation source: Antarctica rocks | place: Antarctica: Victoria Land, Finger Mt nord | collected 2015-12-18 | reverse complement strand
CGCCCAGCGCCTGCGCCTGCGTTTGGCCAGCCTCGGGCAGGCCGCTACGCGTGCGGATTACCGCGAGCGCCTCCAGGAGCACCTGCGCGCACACGTCGACTCCCTGTCGCAGGAGGTGCGGGCGCGCATCGAGCTCAACCCCCTGCGCGCGTTTGACTCCGACCACCCGGGCACTCGCGAGGTGATGGCCGGCGCGCCGCGCCTACTCGACCACCTCGAGCCCGAGGACGCCGAGCACTTCGCCGAGGTGCGCGCGCTGCTTGATGCTGCCGCGCTCTCCTATGAGGTTGACCCCAGCCTCGTGCGCGGGCTTGACTACTACAGTCGGACCCTGTTCGAGTTCACCTCTGACGCCCTCGGGGCCCAGAGCGGCGTGGCCGGCGGCGGACGCTACGACGGCCTGGTGGAGCAGCTGGGAGGGCCACCCACCCCGGGCATCGGCTGGGCGGCGGGCATCGAGCGCATCCTGCTGGCCTCAGACGGTGCCCTGCCGGGCGCCCCACCGCCCGCCGTTGATCTCTTCGTGGCCTTGGTCGTCAATGCCGAGGGCCCCCCACAGGGGGGGGCCGGCGGACCGCGTTCGGCGGTTCGGGGCGCCGCCTTGGCCATCGTGCGCGACGCGCGCGCGGCCGGGCTGCACGCCCAGATGGAGCTCGCGGGGCGCTCCCTGAAGGGGCAGCTCAAGCAGGCCGAGCGCCTCGGTGCTCGCTACGTTGCCGTGGTGAGCGAGGAGCACACGCTGCTGCGCGACCGTCAGGCCGGGGGTGAGGAGGCGATGCCCGCCGACGCGGTCGTCCACGCCACCATTCGCGGCCTGCGGGATCTCATCTGATGCGCCCGCCGCGGGCCAATGCCTACCGCGACCATTGGTGCGGAGACCTTGGCGCCGAGCAGGCCGGCAGCCGGGCGCGCGTGGCCGGCTGGGTGCACCGCCGCCGCGACCACGGTGGGGTCGTGTTCATCGACCTGCGCGATCGCTCTGGGCTGGTGCAGCTGGTCTTTCATCCCGACCACGGGGATGCCCAGGCCGCCGCGCACCGCCTGCGACCCGAGCACGTGCTCAGTGCCGCCGGCCTGGTCGCCCGCCGCGATCCGGCCAATATCAATCCCAGCCTGCCCACGGGCCAGGTGGAGATCGAGGTCACCGAGGTGCGGCTGATCTCCGAAGCTCTGACCCCGCCCTTCCCGCTCGATGAGGACGTACCGGTCGACGAGCTGCTGCGCCTGCGTCACCGCGCGCTTGACCTGCGCCGTGACTCGATGCGCGACGCCCTGACCCTGCGCCATCGGGCCATCGCGGCCATGCGCTCCGATCTGGACGAGCGCGACTTCCTGGAGATCGAGACGCCCGTGCTCACCCGCTCCACGCCGGAGGGCGCGCGCGACTTCTTGGTCCCCAGCCGCCAGAGCACCGGTTCCTTCTACGCGCTGCCCCAGTCACCCCAGCTGTTCAAGCAGCTGCTGATGATCGGCGGCCTGGAGCGCTACTTCCAGGTCGCGCGCTGCTTCCGCGACGAGGACCTGCGCGCCGATCGCCAGCCCGAGTTCACCCAGCTGGACCTCGAGATGGCCTTCGTGGCCGAGGACGACGTCATCGACGTGATCGAGGGCATGATGGCCCGCGTCTTTGCCGTCGGTGACTTCGCGATCGCGCCGCCGCCGTGGCCGCGGCTGGACTATGACGACGTGATGCTGCGCTTCGGCTCAGACCGTCCCGATACGCGCTTCGGGCTGGAGATCGCCGACGTCTCCGAGTCCGTCCGTGGTTCGGAGTTCAAGGTCTTCGAGTCGGTCCTGGATGGGGGCGGCGTGGTTCGCGCGCTCAACGTGGGCGCCCGCGAGCTGAGCCGCGCCGAGCTCGACGGCCTCAACGAGGTCGTCAGGCGCCACGGCGCCCGCGCGGTGGCTCCTATGCCCGTCGGCGAGGACGGGTCCTGGGGGTCCAACCTGGCGCGCTTCTTCTCAGCCGAGCAGCAGGCTGCGGTCAACGCCCAGCTACAGGCCGGCGCCGGCGACCTGCTGGCCTTCGTGGCCGACCGGCCCACGGTCGCGCCCGCGGCGATCGGCGCCCTGCGCCTGCACCTCGGCGCGCGCTTTGACCTCATTCCGCAGGACGTACACCACGCGCTGTGGGTGGTGGACTTCCCCATGTTCGGTTGGAATGAGGGCGAACGCCGCTGGGACGCTCTGCATCACCCGTTCACCGCGCCGGCCATGGCCGGCGGCGGCGAGCTGTCCTTCGAGGACCCGGGCGCACTGCGCTCACGCGGTTATGATCTGGTGGTTGACGGCTCAGAGCTCGGCGGCGGCTCGATCCGCACCCATGACCCGCAGGTGCTGCGCCAGGTGCTGAGCGCGATCGGCATGAGCGCACAGGAGGCCCAGGCGCGCTTCGGCTTCCTGCTCGACGCGCTCGCCTACGGCGCGCCCCCGCACGGCGGCATCGCGATGGGCATCGATCGCATCGTGGCCATCATGCTCGGCCAAGAATCCATTCGCGAGGTGATCGCCTTCCCCAAGACCGCCTCGGGGGCAGATCCCCTCACCGGCGCCCCGGCCGAGGTCGACGCCGCACAGTTGCGCGAGCTGGGCCTCCGCGCCCTCGACCGGCCGGGCCCAAGATGACCGGGCAGGCGCTGGCCGAGCATCTTGAGCATCCCCTCGGGCGCGCTCATACTCCCCGCGGCGCCCACACGGGCGCGGCCGGCTCCGCCACGTGCGGGGACGTGGTGCGCGTGTCCCTGTCGCTCGCGCCCGGCCACCCGGAGGGTGTGATCGCCGACGCGGGCTTTGACGCGGCGGGCTGTGGAGCGGCCATCGCCGCCGGCAGCGCGGTGGTCGCTCTGGTGCGCGGTCGCGGGCTGCTGGAGGCCGCGCGGCTGGACGCCGGGGACATCGCCGAGGAGCTGGGCGGCCTGATGGCGTCCAAGCTGCACGCCGCTGCGCTGGCGGCCGACGCGCTGCACCGTGCGCTGGGCCACGCCGCGCGCCAGACGCAGCTCGCGACCCGCCCGGGTCGCGTGGTGGTGGCCATGAGCGGAGGGGTCGACAGTGCGGTGGCCGCTCTGCTGGTCACCCACGCCGGCGCCGAGGCGATCGCCGTGACCCTGGAGCTGTGGTCAGATCCCGGCACCGACGGAGAGCGCAGCTGCTGCTCACCCCAGGCCGTACGCGGGGCGCGCGCGCTCGCTCACGATCTCGGGCTGCCCCACTTCTCACTGGACCTGCGCAGCGACTTTCGCGCCGGGGTGGTGGACCCGTGGCTGGCCGACCATGCGGCCGGTCTGACCCCAAACCCATGCGTGCGCTGCAACGGCCAGGTGCGCCTGGACGGGATGCTCTCCTTCGCCGAGCGCCTCGGCGCACAGACCCTGGCCACAGGCCACTACGCGCGGGTGCACCACGGCCCGCCCGCCCCGCAAGCCTGGCCTACCCGCTCAGCCCAGTCTACGGACCCCGCCGACAACGCCGCGCCCCACGACGCCGCGCCCGGCGCGGTCGGCGTGCCGCTGCTGCGCGCCGCGGCCGACCCTGCCAAGGATCAGAGCTACATGCTCGCCGCGCTGGCCCCGGCCACGCTCGCGCGTCTGCGCTTTCCGCTCGGCCCATTGACCAAGGCCCAGGTGCGCGCCCGCGCCGAGCAGGCGGGCCTGGCCGTGGCCCACAAGCCCGACTCCCAGGACCTGTGCTTCCTGGCCGGGACGGGCAAGGCGGCCTTCCTGGCGCGTCACGGCGGCCAGAGGGAGCGCTCGGGGGCGATCGTAGATCGTCGGGGACAACGGCTGGGAAGCCATCGCGGCCATCAGGGCTTCACGGTCGGCCAGCGGCGCGGACTGGGTCTCGGCGGCGGAGAGCCGCTGTACGTGCTGGGCACCGACGCCGCCGCCAACGTGGTCACCGTGGGTCCCCGTGACGCCCTCGTCGGCCACGAGGTCGCCGTGCGCGACGTGACGCTGCACGCTGACGGAGCCAGCGTCGATCGGGTACGGTTGCGCCACCGCGGCGCCCCGCTGCCCTGCCTCCCGCTGGCCGATCGCGCAGCGGGAACGCACCGAGAACTGACCTTGCGCCTATGCGCGCCGGCGAGCGCCGCGGCGCCGGGCCAGCTTGCCTGCCTGATGTCCGGCGAGCTCGTCGTCGGACACGCCACGGTCGCCGGCTGACTCCACGAGCCTTCAGTCCGACTGAGCCGACTCGCGGCCGGCCGCGCTACCTCGTCACACCAGCTGCGGTATCGCCTGGGCGGTGAGCAGGCAACCCACCGCGACGATGACCACAGCCGAGGCGGCCGGCAGAGCGGCTACCAGCGGGCTGGTGAAATTGACGCGGCTCGTGAGCCCCCGCGCGCCGACCACGAGCATGCCCAGCCCCATGAGCGTGGCGGCCAGGCCGACGCTGAAGGCGAGGATCAGCAGCAGACCCAGCGCGACCTGGTGCTGGGCGATGGCCCCCAGCAGGACAACCAGCGCCGACGGGCACGGGATCAGACCGGCCGATGCTCCCATGACCAGAAGACTGCGGGGCGTGAGCCGATCGGGAACATCGTGGCTGTGCTCGCGGCCCCCGTGGCTGTGCGTGTGGCTGTGACCTGCGCCGCCGTGGTCATGGTCTCGGGTATGGCCCCCGGCGTGGCTGTGGTCGAGAGCGTGACTGTGGCCGTGGCCGGCCGCGTGGTCGTGGGTGTGGCCTGCTGCGGGGTCGTGGCTGTGGGCGTGCTCGGGGCTGGGGCCTGAGTGGCTGTGGTCGTGGGCGCCCGCGTGTACGTACTCGCCGTCGCCCCGAGCGCCGCCGGCTGCGTGCGTGTGCTCGTGGGGGATACGGGCCGCCGTCAGCGCGAGGTCCGGCGCAAGCGCGTGCCCGCCGTCGTCGCTGCCAGCGACGCGGTTCACCTGTGTGTGCGCGTGCGGGTGCTCATGGGCCCCGGCTCGACGCGCGCGCACCCCGCGCAAACGTGAGCGCAGGACCCCTGCCCCGATGACGACCACGAGCAGGCCGGAGGCCAGGTTGAGCCACGGGTAGAGCTGCTCCGGCAGCACGTACTGGGACAGCAGCAGCGTTATCGCTCCCAGTAAGAAGACCCCCACGGTGTGCGTCACGGTAACTGTGGCACCCAGCGCCACAGCGTGGCGAGCGCTGCCGCGGCTGCCCACCAGGTAGGCGGCGACCATGGCCTTGCCGTGGCCTGGGGAGAGCGCGTGCACCGCGCCCCAGGCAAACGAGGCCAACAGGAGCAAGACCAGCACACCCTTGCCGGCGGCGGCGTTGGAGAAAACCCCAGCGAAACCGTCGCCCGCGCGGTTGGTGGTGGTTGCCCGCGGCCCACCGAGCCCGCGCGGCGCGGTGAGCTTGCCGTCGCCGGGCGTCACCGTGAACGTGGCCGTCCGCTGGTCCAACGGACTCGAGAGCAGATCCACCGGATAGGAGCGCAGTCCGCCGGTCGGATCGCTCGACGGAGCCGAGGACGTGACCGCGGTGCCCGACCCAGGCTGCGACACGATTGCCTTCCAACCCACATGGCCGGGGAAGGTCTGGTCGCTGAGCGCCAGGCTGCCGTGACCGGGGATCGAGGCTGACAGCGGCAGCTCGACCCGGGTCAGCGGGAGCCCTCCCTGCCCCGGCGGGTGGGAGATGACCGCTCCGGGCATCACCGAGATGGCCGCCGGCTTTCCGGCCACGGTCAGCGTCAGGCGGCTCGCCACCTCGGCTTCCTTACGGGCCAGGATCTGGGCTTGAGGAAGTCCACGCTCCTGAAAGGTGGGGATCTCGGCCTGGTCGAGGACGTACCGCATGTAGGCGTGACCCGCGGAGATGCGCACCTGCACGAGATGGTTTATGGAAAAGTTGCCCAGGGGGTGGGCACCGGCGGGAGCGGCCGCCACCCCCAGGGTCAGCACGCTCACCAGGGTGAGAGCGAGGATCGTCCTGAAACGCCTCATCGCAACTGGCGCAACGCCTGCGCGGCCAGGGGTCCGTACAGGGGCGAAAAGCGGGGATTGCGCGCCAGCGCCGCCTGCAGATACTGGCGTGCCTGGGTGCGCTGGCCGGCTCCGCGGGCGGCCAGCCCGGCGTGGAAGAGGTAGTTGGGGTCGACCGATCCGAGCGCGAGCGCACGGCGTGCCCAGGTGAGCCCGGCTCGAGGGTCGCCCGCGCGCGTGAGCGCCCATCCCAGGGCGTCGGCGGAGCGCACGCTTGGCGCCTCAGCCCAGGACTGGCGTCCCAGGGCGACGGCGCGTTGAGCGTTGCCGTGGCTGGCCTCATACAGAGCAAGGTCCACGTCGGTGTTGATGCCGTTGGCGTGAAGCAGCGCCTCCTCGGCGCCGATCAGCGCGAAATCGTTGCGGGCCTGGGCCGGACGGCCGGCCGCGAGCTCGATCTCGCCCAAGGAGACGATGAACTGGGGGAGGGGAAGCTGGGCGACGACTCCGCGCAGCCGCGCTGTGGCGGCCGCGTATTCGCTCGTTGCGGCCTCGACCTGAGCCAGCCCGGCCCCGGCCAACGGATAGTTGGGGACACTGGCCAGAGCCTGCGAGTAGGCGCGTCGGGCCCCCTGGAGGTGCCCCTGCAGGAACTCCACGTCGCCCAGCAGGGTCTGCACGTAGGCCCCGTTCTCCGGTACCCCGGCGCCCGCGGAGACGGCGTACTGCAGGGCCTGTGCCGCCCCCGACAGATCGCCGTGCAGTTCGCGAAAGTAGGAAACGCGCGCATAGGAGGCCAGGGCGGGGCTGTGGTCGACGAAGTCCTGGATCGCCTGGCCCGCGGCCGGGTAGGCACCGGTCTCCACCAGGCCGTCGATCAGCGCCGGATAGAAGACGTTGCCGTCGGGCGCCAGGCGCTGGGCCACCTGCGCGTAGGCCAGGCCGCCGCGGAAGTCGTGGCGAGCCAGGGCAATGGTAGCCAGCCCGACCTGGGCGTCGACGTTACGCGGGTCCAGCCGACGAGCGGTGTCGAGCACGCCCTGAGCACGGGCGTAGTAGCCGAAGTCGCCGGTCTCGCGAACGCGCTGGTAGTAGGCCTGGCCCAGCCGGGCCCACAGCTCCGCATTGGAGGGCTGGGCGCGCAGTACGGACTGCAGATTGGCGATACGAGCCGCGGTGGTGCGTGGCCGTTCGGTCGTGGCTCCCCCCTGCGCGTCCGCACTGGTGCTCGGTCCGACGGAGCTCGTGCGATTGATGGCCGCGAAGATCACCAGCGCGGCCACGAAGGCAAGCACCGCGGCGACGATCAGCAGGCGCGCTCGGATGGGTCGGAGCAGAGCCATTCGGTGTGGCACGACGACCAGTCGGGGAGGGGACGCTACTCGCCCCCTCCCCGAATCCGGTCTGGTGCTCAGCCGCCCCCGGCGGGCGTCGGCTGGTGCTGGGGCTCGAACCGCTGCGACGGCGCCGAGTCCTGGCCCGAGTTGGGCTGGGCCATGTAGGGGAACGTGCTCAGGAACGGCTTGTCGTTCTGATCGACGCCGTCTCCCAGGGGCACCTTGTTGCCCTTCAGGAACCCGGCCACCACCTGCAGGGTGATGTCCACCACGTCGTCACCGAGGCGACGACCGTTGGGGTAGCCGGCGAGATCGCCGCCGATCACCCCGAATCGGTTGGGCGTAACCGTGGGAGGCACGCCCATGTTGAACTTCAGCGTGTCCGCCGGCACCGGGTGCGTCCCGATCTGGGTCTTGCCCGGCAGGCCCGTGAGCAGCGCCTGCACGATGTCCGTGCGGTTGGTCTCGGGAGCGTTGACGTGGAACAGCACGTTCTCGAGGTGCGCGTACTCGGGAGCCAGGACGAACTGACCGAAGTTCTTCAGGTCGTCCTTGGGCTCGGTCGCGTTGAACTTGTCCTTGAGGCTGATCGGGATCACCAGCTCATTGATGAGCGGGTTACCCAGTCGGGATACCTGCACGTGTCGCAGTACAAGCCGCGTCTTCACGGGCCCGCGGTTACGCCGGCGCTTCTTGCGGCTGTCCACCGCGATGGCCTGGGCATCCACGGCGCTGCTGCTCTTCTTGCTGCTCTTGTGGTGCTTGTTGTGCTTCTTGTGGTGGCGCCTGACGCGCTTCCGGGTGCGAACCACCTGGAGCACGCTGCGCTCGGTCGAGTCCCACACTCCGATGACAGCGTTGGGGGCCGATGGCCCGCTGACGCCCTTACCGTCGGCCGTCACGTCGCTCTTGGGTACCTGCAGGATGATCGACGAGATGTTGTAGCCGGAGAAGTCGTCCTTGCCTCCGCCCTGGTTGCCCGTGCCCTTGCGCACGTTCACCGAGTCGAACGAGGCGCCCAGGTCGATGAAGAACGACTCGTCACGCGGTCCGGCGAACACCTTGCTCCCGTTGCCGAAGCTGACCAGGGCCTGGTTGGACAGGGCCTGGTAGTTGGGCATGGTCTTGGGCCCCACGTCCTGCGGAGCGACGGGCAGGTTGCGGGCAAGCACGGTGCTCGAGTCCGGCCGGTTCTTGGCCGGATCACCGTTCTTGAACGTCTCCTTGGTCACCGTGTAGGTCTGAAAGACGTTCAGGGACGGGTCACTGATGGAGTTGACCGGCGGGGTCGCGTACGGGTTCGAGTTCGGGTTGCGCAAGCTGGTCTTGAACTTGAACAGGTAACGGATGTGAGCCTTGCCGTCGCCCACGTTGTCGATGTTTATGTAGTAGAAGGCCTTGTCGTCCCAGCGGAAGAACAGGGGACCATTGGCCGGGACTTGGCCCGGAATCCAGTTCCCCACGAAGGTCGCCTTGTCCGGGGCGTCCGGGGAAACGAACGCGTACGTGTCGGTGTTGTCGGCCGAGGGGTCCAGCATGGTCCCGGGGGCCTCTCTGTGGCTCGACCCGCTGCTCAGCGGCACCGCGATCGCTCCTGCGACTAGGGCAGCGCCCAGCGCGGCCCCTAAAGCCTTCTTCATAACTTACCCCCGCTAGTGGAAAGCCCGGGCGATCCCGGGCGGCATGCTTCCTGCGAGATAGTACTCAGCGGGATGTGCGGGCGGATCACCTCCGACCCAAGCTTTTCTCACGGCGCCCGCTCAGCCGCCCCGACACCGTCTGCTGCGTGCCTGCCGGGGCGCCCGCGGCCGCTAGGGTCGTGACGTGAGGCACTCTCTGCGGGGCACATCGCTTGCGCTCGCGCTCGTGTTGGGCGGCTGCGGGTCGTCTGGCCCATCTCAACCGGTGACGCGGACGGTCGCGGCCGCTCCGACCCGGATCCAGGCTGCCGTGGCAGTGGGCACCGGCCCGGTGGCGGTGGCCGTCGGTGCGGGAGCGGTGTGGGTGGCCAACGGCGCCGCGGGTACGGTCACACGCGTCGATCCAGCGACGCACGCGGCCGGGCCTCCAATCGCCACAGGGAGTGGACCGGTCGCCATCGCGGCGGGGGACAGCGGAGTCTGGGTCGCCAACGCGTCGGGTACCGTCGTGCACATCGATCCGGCCAGCCGACGCCTGACGGGCTCGCCCGCGGCTGTGGTCGATCCGGCGGGCATCGCGATGGGAAGCGGCGCGGTGTGGGTCACCAGTAGGAGCACCGACAGCGTGATTCGCATCGACCCGACCAGCGGCCGGGCGGTGCGGGCGCCGATCCGGGTGGGGTCTCAACCTACGGACATCGCGGTGGCCGCCGGAACGGTGTGGGTGGCCAACTCCGCCGACGGAACCGTTACGAGCATCGATGCGGCCAGCGGGCGGCCCGATGCGGCGGTCCGGGTGGCCAAGGGGGCGCTACCGAGCATCGGCATCAAGGGGCGATCTCACGAGCAGCCGGGCGCCCAGGTGCTGGGGCTCGGCGCCTCAGACAGCGGAGCCTGGGTGGCCAAGACCGACCGACCAGAGGCTGACCGCATCGAGGTCGTGCACATCGACGCCAGCAGTCACCAGGTCAGCGGGCGTCCGATCGAGGTCACCGGCGGGGTGCCCATGCGTGTGGCTGTGGGCCCTGCCGTGGTCTGGGTCACCGACGTGGGCACCATCCTGCCCGGCGCCGCTACGCGACCCCCTGCGCTTCTGCGCATCGACCCGCGGGCCGGTGCTCGAGCCGGCCCGCCCCTTCCCATTGGACCGGAGCCCACCGGACTGGCGGCCGAGGCTGGCGGCGTGTGGGTGAGCACCGCCGGGGACAACCGCGTCAGCGAGGCGGCCACGTCCCACTGAGCCCCGACCTACGAGGGCAGGCAGTCTCAGCGTGGCCGGAGGTCTGCCGCGCAGACCGGCACCTGGGGGCTTGTATGGGCGTAGGCGAGGCGGCCGCAGGAGGACTGCGCCGCCCCTAACATCAGCCTCCATGAGGTCGGCGGACATACGGGGGACATTCCAGGGCTTCTTCGAGGAACGGGGTCACCTGCGGGTTCCGTCGGCGTCGCTGGTGCCCCCTGCGGGCGACCGCTCGGTGCTGCTCACCACGGCGGGCATGCAGCCACTGATCCCCTACTTCCTCGGACAGCAGGAGCCACCGGCGAGGCTGCTGACCAGCTGCCAGAAGTGCTTTCGCACGGTGGACATCGACGAGGTCGGCCTCACCGCCCGGCACCTGACCTTCTTTGAGATGCTCGGCAACTTCTCGGTTGGTGAGTACTTCAAGCAGACCGCGGTCGAGCTGGCCTGGGAGCTCTCACTCGAGGGCTTTGGACTCAGCGCGCAGGACATCTGGATCACCGTCTTCGCGGGCGACGAGCTCCTCGGCTTGGGACCCGACGAGGAGGCCATCGAGGCGTGGCGGTCGGTGGGGATTCCGCGCGAGCGCATCGTCCTGTGCCCGCGCTCTGAGAACTTCTGGCAGGCTGGCCCAACCGGTCCGAGCGGGCCCTGCTCAGAGCTCTACTTCGACCGCGGACCGGCCTACGGCGGCCCGCAGGATCTTCCCGGTGGGGAAAACGAGCGCTTCGTGGAGTACTGGAACCTCGTGTTCATGCAGTACGACCAGAACCCGCCCGATCATCTGACCCCGCTGCCGGCGCGCAACATCGACACCGGCCTGGGACTCGATCGCCTGGCGGCAATCCTGCAGGACAAGCCCTCAGTGTTCGAGACCGACCTGCTCTGGCCGCTGGTCGAGCTCGGCCAGGAGCTGTCCGGGCGCCGCTACGGACAGGACGTGGCCGACGATCGCGCCCTGCGCATCATGGCCGACCACAGCCGCGGCATGTGCTTCCTGCTAGCCGACGGCGTGGTCCCCTCCAACGAGGACCGCGGGTACGTGCTGCGCCGGATCATGCGCCGGGCCATCCAGCAGGGGCGTGCGCTCGGCCTGGAGCCCGGGTTCCTGCCACGCTTCGCCGAGCGCGTCGCCGAGATGATGGGGCCGACCTACGCCGAGCTCGGCGAACAGCGCGACGCGATCATGAAGTGGCTGGCGTCCGAGGAAGCGGCCTTCGGCCGCACGCTCGAGCAGGGCAGCCGCCTACTTGATGAGCTGGTGCGCCGCGCGCTGAAAACGGGCGCGGAGGGCATCGCCGCGGCCGACGCGTTCACGCTGCATGACACCTACGGCTTCCCCTTCGAGCTGACCAAGGAGCTGCTGGGCGAGCGCGGGCTGGGCGTCGAGGAGGCCGGCTTCGAGCGCCTGATGGACGCTCAACGCCGTCGGGCACGGCAGGCGGGCGCGGGCTCCGCGGTACCGGACGAGTCTCGCCGGCAGGCACGCCAATTCGCCGAGGCGGTGCCCTTCACGACGCGCTTCACCGGCTATGAGACCGAGGAGCAGGCGACCACCGTGGGCGCTTTGGAGTCGATCACCGACGCCGACGCCGACGCGGGTCCTCAGGTGCTGATCAAGCTCAGCGAGTCGCCCTTCTACGCCGCCGGGGGCGGACAGGTGTCAGACGGGGGCGTGATCGAGGGCGAGCAGCACGGGGCGCTCGCGCTCGTGCAGGAGGTGCTCCGCCTGGGAGAGGATCAGGCGCTCATCGTGGGGGTGCAATCGGGAGAGCTTGCTTCCGGCGAGCGGGTTGTGGCCCGCGTGGATCACGCGGCCCGACACGCCACCGAGTGCAACCACACCGCGACCCACCTCTTGCACGCCGCCCTGCGCCGGCAGCTGGGTACGCACGTTCGCCAGGCCGGCTCCTACGTCGGTCCCGACAAGTTGCGCTTTGACTTCACTCACGGCCAGGCCCTGAGTGCAGAGGAGCTGCGTGACATCGAGGATCAGGTGAACGCATACATAGCGCGCAACGACCCCGTTCACCCCATCTCCACGACCCTGGCCGAGGCGCGGCGCCTGGGGGCGACGGCGCTCTTCGGCGAGAAGTACGGCGACATCGTGCGCATGGTTGAGGTCGGAGACGGGGATTACTCGCGCGAGCTGTGCGGAGGAACCCACGTCGCCTCCACCGCGGAGATCGGCGTGTTCCGCGTGACCGCCGAGACGTCAAGCGCCGCCAACGTTCGCCGCATCGAGGCCCTGACGGGTCCCGCCGCCGTCGCGGTGCTGCGCCACCATGACGACCTTCTCCGCGAGGTGTCGCGGGCGCTGCGCGCTACGCCCGAGGACGCCGCGGAGGTCATTGCCCAGCGCGAGCTCCAGCGTCGTGAGCTCGAGCGCCAGGTACGCGCAGGTGCCTCCGCGGGCGCGGCCCAGGATGTCGCACGGCTCGTTGATCTCGCTCACACCATCGACGGGTTCTCGGTGCTCACGGCGGCGGTTGCCGTTTCCGACGCTCGCGCCCTGCTGCACCTGACCGATCGCGTCAAGGGCAAGCTGGGTGAAGCGGCGATCGTGCTGGGGTGCGCGGTCGACGGGCGCGTGCACCTTGTCGCCAGCGTGGCGCCCGCGCTGGTCGTCCGCGGCGTCAAGGCCGGCGCGGTGGTCAAGATCGCCGCGCAGGTCGCCGGTGGCGGCGGTGGAGGACGCGACACCATGGCCCAGGCCGGTGGGCGAGACCCGAGCAAGCTCGACGACGCGCTGGCTGCATCGCGGGAAGCCGTTGAACGCGCCCTCGCGCACGCCGCGTCCCCGGCCGTCTGAGCGGCGGTCGCCCCACGCTCTGACCGATGCGGGTGTTGGCGCTTGACTACGGCAGCGCTCGGTGCGGATGTGCGCTCAGCGATCCCACGCACACCATTGCGTCGCCCATCGAGCCGATCGCTCGTCCGGCTACCCGTCGAGGCATGGGCGCGCTCGCCGCTCTGGTCCGCGAGCGTGAGGTCGATCGAGTCGTGGTCGGGCTGCCGCTCTCCCTGCGCGGAGGCGACACCGAGCAGACGCGAGAGACGCGGTCATTCGCACAACGTCTGGCACAGCGGCTTGGTCCCGACGTGCCCGTGGAGCTCTACGATGAGCGCTTCACCACCCGCATGGCACAACGAGCTGGCGACACGGGCTCCTCGGAAGACTCTCGCGCGGCCGCGCATCTGCTGCAGGGCTGGCTCGTCGCGTTCAGCGACCGCACCGAACCGGATCGCCCTGGGCCGTTAGGCTGAGGCCGCGCGGCCGTGCCCCGCCCTTTCGCCCGCCCCCTGCGCGCGCCGCCTGCCCGCGAGATGCCGCTGTTTCGCAAAAATCCACCGCCTTCGCGCGAACGCACGGTCGCCGAGCGCGAGCGCGAGCGGCTCGACCGCGAACGCCGACGCGCCGAGCGCGGAGGGCGACCCTTCGACGAATCGCTCCTGACGCCCCGGACAGATGACGGCACGGGGGACATGCCCACGAGGCAGGACCCCGGGCCACCGTCCGACGCGGAGGCCGGAGGCAGCGATGCGGGCCGTCACCAGGTGGGCGGCGGCGACCCTGACGGACACTCATACCTGGCGGCGCAGGCCGAATCCCCGGGACGCGACAAGCCCGAGTGCCAGCCCGGCGTCGGCGAGGACGCGGTGGGGGCGCCCGAGGCTGACCCTGGGGGGCACGCGGTGGGGGCGCCCGAGGCCGATCCCGGGGGGCACGCGGTGGGGGCGCCCGAGGCCGATCCCGGGGAGCACGCGCTTTCAGCGCCCGAGGCCGATCCCGGGGAGCACGCGGTGGGGGCGCGCGAGGCCGATCCCGGGGGGCACGCGGTGGGGGCGCCCGAGGCCGATCCCGGGGAGCACCCCGCGGCGGCGGACCCGGGGGAGTTACGGGATGCCGGCCCGGGTGCGTACGCCCCCCAAACCCATGTCGAGCCCGCGGCCCCGCCGGAGGGGTCCGCCCCGGGGGCCCCGCACAACGGCCTGCCTGCGACCGGCATCTCCCCCCTCGCGCACGAGCACGACGAGCCTGCGCACGATCTCGGTGACCCCGTGGCGCACCCCGAAGCACACGAGGACCTTCCGGCGCCGGTGGCCGTCGACACGCTCAGCGACGTACCGCTGCCGGTGGCGGCCAGCCCTCCGCCGAGGGGTGAGCGGCTGCCCCCACCGCCGAGCCGGCGTGACTCCTTGCTGGAGCGTCGTGAGCGACGGATGCGCCAGCAGCGCGCCCGCCATCGCGAAGTCAGCGGCGTGGTCACGCGCGGGCGCGTGGGCGCTGTGATTGTCGTCCTGCTCATCGGAGCCCTCGTGTGGTTTGCCCTGTCGCTGCTCCAGCCCACGCACGGTTCCGCCCGCGGACAGGTGTTCGTCACGGTCCCGCGAGGGGCCAATGCCGGCCAGGTGGGATCGCTCCTGGCGCGCGACGGCGTGGTCTCATCGGGCTTCTTCTTCAACGTGCGCGCCACTCTGGACGGCAAGCGGGGAGACCTGCATCCGGGTACCTTCCGGCTGCAGCGCGACATGAGCTACGCAGCGGCGATCGACGCGCTGAGCAGGCCGCCCCCGGCGGCCGTCGTCGTGAGGGTCACCATCCCCGAAGGCAAGTCGCGCAGCGCCATTGCAGCCCTGGCCGCTACCGACGGCCTGTCGGGCGACTACCGAGCTGCGTCGCTTCGCTCGCCGCTGCTTGACCCCAGGCGCTACGGCGCCCCCCGTCACACACAGAGCCTGGAGGGCTTTCTCTTTCCGGCCACCTACCAGCTGAAAGTCGGATCCGGAGTCGCCCGGCTCGTGGCTGAGCAGCTAACCGCCTTCCGGCGCAACTTCGGCCACGCGGAGGTCGCGCTCGCCCGCCGACGGCGTCTGACGCCCTACGAGCTGCTCACCGTCGCTTCGATGGTCGAGGACGAGGCTCAGGTGTCGCGCGATCGGCCCCTGATCGCCGCGGTGATCTACAACCGGTTGCGCGACGGCATGCCGCTGGGCATCGACGCAACGATTCGCTATGCCATCGGCGGAAACTTCTCCCGACCCCTGACCGAGTCCGATCTGCACATAGCCTCACCGTTCAACACGCGCACCCACGCGGGACTGCCGCCCACTCCCATCGGCAACCCCGGCCTGGCCTCGATCGCGGCCGCCGCTCATCCGGCCCGTGTGCCCTACCTGTACTACGTCGCAGCCGCCGACGGCTGTGGCGAGCACTCGTTCTCCTCCTCATACGCCCAGTTCCTACGTGACTCGGCCGCCTATCAGGCCGCCGTGCGCGCCAACGGCGGACACGCGCCCGCCTGCCGCGCGCATCGCTAGGCGGTGCCCCGCCTAGGCGTCCTGGGCTGGCCCGTGGGACACAGTCGTTCCCCGGCCATGCACGCGGCCGCCTTCGCCGCGCTGGGCATGACCGGTTGGCGCTACCAGCGCCTTCCCGTACCTCCGGCGCTTTTCGCCGAGACGGTGGTGGCGTTGAGCGCGGTGGGCCTGCGCGGCGCCAACGTGACGATTCCCCACAAGCAGGCCGCTCTGACCCTGGCCGACGAGGCCGACCCGGCGGCGCGCGCCATTGGCGCGGCGAACACGCTCACCTTCGACGGTGGCGTGCTCCGGGCCGAGAACACCGACGCGCCGGGCTTGCTCAATGCTTTGGGCGTCAGCGTCCACGGCCTGCGGGTCACCGTGCTCGGCGCGGGAGGTAGCGCGCGCGCGGCCGTGTGGGCTCTCCTTGACGCCGGTGCCGCTGAGGTGACGATTTGGAACCGTACACACGAGCGCGCGCTGGCCACCGCCCGGGATCTGGGAGCGCTCGCGGCTCGCAAACCGCCCCCTGGTGACGTCCTCGTCAACTGCACCGCGGTGGGACTCGGGGGCCGATCGAGCGAGGCCGACACGCTCAAGCAACTCGCCCTGAGCGTCGATGTTCTGGCTGATTGTGAATATGTGGTGGATCTGGTGTACGGCGACGGCAGGACGGCGCTGGCGACGGCCGCGGGCCGCGTCGGTGCGAGGGTCGTCGACGGCCTTGACGTGCTGGTGCATCAGGGCGCCCTCAGCTTCGCCGTGTGGACGGGGCGCCCGCCGCCCCTCGACGCGATGCGTGCCGGCGCACGCGCCGCCGGCCGCTGAATGGGCCCAGCGGTGACGTCCGGCGAGCAGCCCAACCTGCACGCCGTCGCTCAGAACGAGGATGGGAGCTCGCTCCCCGCGAGCGCCGCCGAACCCGAGCCCGAACCCGGGAACGGCATCACGCCGCCCTCGGGACGAGGCGGCGGCGCCCGCTTCCTGACCGATGTCATCGTGGAGCTCGGTCTGGTGGAGCGCGGGCGGGTCGACGAAGCGATCGAGCTCGCCCGGACTTCCGAAACACTGCCCGAGCAGGTCCTGCGCGCCAAGGGGGTGCTCGGCCAGGACGCCCTCTCCCGCGCGCTGGCCGAGCGTCACGGGCTCGACCACGTCGACCTGAGCCTCTTCCCGGTCGACATGGCGGCCGCCAACCTGGTCTCATCGTCCGCCGCCAAGCGTTACCAGGCCGTACCGGTGGGGTTCGCCGACGAGCGCACGCTGCTGGTGGCCATGGCCGATCCGTCGAACGTACTGGCGCTCGACGACATCGCGCTCATGACCGGCCTGCTGATCCGCCCGATGGTGGCAGCGCCCGACGACGTGATCAGCCTGGTCGGCAGGCTGGCCCGGCTGGACGATGTGGTCTCAAGCGCCCAGGAGGAGAGCGCGACCGACGTCGCCGAGGTGGTGGACCTGCGCGAGTCCGCCGACGACGCGCCGGTCATCAAGCTGGTCAACCAGATAGTGGCTCAGGCGGTCGAGCAGCACGCCTCAGACATTCACCTGGCCCCCGACGTGCGCGAGCTACGGGTGCGCTTTCGCATCGACGGCGTGCTCCAGGACGCCGCCACGGTTCCGCGCCGGCTCGCCTCGGGAGTCACCTCGCGCGTGAAGATCATGGGCGGCCTGGACATCGCTGAACGGCGCTTGCCGCAGGACGGTCGCTTCGGGTTGACCATCGAGGGTCATCACGTGGACCTGCGCGTGGTCACCCTGCCCAGCGTGCACGGCGAGACGGTGGTCATGCGCATCCTGGACAAGAGCTCGGTGATCATGGAGCTCGACAAGCTCGGCATGCCCCCCGATGAACGCCTGCGGTTCGAGCGAGCGGTGGGCCAGGCCTACGGTGCCGTGCTGGCCACCGGGCCGACGGGCTCGGGTAAGTCGACCACGCTGTATGCCGCTCTCGGCTTGCTCAACACGCCACAGCGCAACATCATCACCATCGAAGACCCGGTCGAATACCAGGTGGAGGGCATCACCCAGGTACAGATCGCTCCGCGTGCGGGCCTCTCCTTCGCGGCCGGGCTGCGGGCCATGGTGCGCGCGGATCCCGACGTGATCATGGTCGGCGAGATCCGCGACCGCGAGACCGCGCAGATCGCCATCGAGTCGGCGCTCACGGGACACCTCGTGCTCTCGACTCTGCACACCAACGACGCTCCGACCACCATCACGCGCCTGATCGAGATGGGTATCGAGCCCTTCCTGGTCGCCTCGGCCATCGACTGCGTGGTGGCCCAGCGCCTTGCGCGCACCCTGTGCTCGAACTGCAAGCAGCGCACGATCATCCCCGCGCACGTGCTGCGCGAGAGCGGCTATCAGGCCTCGGTGGACCTCGAGGCCTACATGCCCGTCGGCTGCCCGCGCTGTGGCGGCAGTGGGTACAAGGGTCGCGTAGGCCTGTACGAGGTCATGTCCGTAACTCCGGAGATTCGCGCCCTGGTCATCGAACGTCGCTCCTCCGACGAGATCGCCGCCGTAGCCGTCGAACAGGGCATGCGCCGCCTGCGCGACGATGGCCTGGACAAGGTAAGGCTCGGACGCACGTCGATCGCCGAGATCGTGCGGGTGGTCGGAACGCATTAGCGGCCGCGTGCCCGGCGCGCGGTAGCCCGAGCCACGCGAAGTTGGGGCTTGAGGATCGAGCCGGGGCGGCCGATAGCGGGGGTGATGCTGGACTTTGCCGATCTTCTCAACGAGGTCGTTGCGCGACGGGCCTCAGATCTCCACCTGAGCGCCGGTGCGCCGCCCACCGTGCGCATCCGCGGGCGTCTGGTGCCGCTGGAGGGCTATGCCCGCCTGAGCACCACCGAGACGCGCGAGCTCGTCTACGCGATCCTCACCAACGACCAGCGCCAGCGCCTGGAGACCGACTGGCAGCTGGACTTCGCTTATTCGATCCCGGGCCTGGCTCGCTTCCGCGTCAATGCCTACTACCAGCGGGCCGCGCTGGGGGCCGCCTTCCGTCTGATCCCCTTCGAGCTGAAGACCGTGGAGGAGCTCGGGCTGCCTGCGGTGGTCTCCGAGCTGGCCCGCAAGCCGCGTGGCTTCGTGGTCTTCACCGGCCCCACCGGCTCGGGCAAGTCCACCTCACTGGCGGCCATCATCGACGAGATCAACGCGTCACGCGAAGAGCACATCATGACCATCGAGGATCCGATCGAGTTCCTGCACTCACACAAGAAGTGCCTGGTCAACCAGCGTGAGCTAGGTTCTGACGCGCAGTCGTTCGCCGCCGCGCTGAAGGCCGCCCTGCGCCAGGACCCCGACGTCATCCTCGTCGGCGAGATGCGCGACCTGGACACGATCTCCACCGCGCTGACTGCCGCCGAGACGGGCCACCTGGTGTTCGCCACCCTGCACACGCAGGATGCGGCCCAGACGATCGATCGCATCATCGACGTGTTCCCTCCCTCCCAGCAGGGCCAGGTCCGCGTGCAGCTGTCGGTCACCCTGCAGGGGGTGGTCACCCAGCAGCTACTGCCCACCGCAGACGGCGCGGGCCGAGTGGCCGCGTGCGAGGTGCTGGTGCCCAACGCGGCGGTGCGCAACCTGATCCGCGAGGGCAAGACCCACCAGATCCCGTCCGTGCTGCAGACGGGAGCCGCGCTGGGCATGCAGTCCATGAACTCCGCGTTGGCCACTCTGGTGCGCCACGGCAGCATCACCCAGAAGCTGGCCGAGGCCCGTTCCTCCTCGCCGGACGAGCTGCGCCGCCTCATGGGCGCGGGCGTACTGGCCGCCTGACACGAGCTCCGTATGAGCACCTACGTCTTCAAGGCCATGGACCTCGCCGGCGGCAAGGCGCGCGGCGAGGTGGAGGCCGATTCCAAGCAGGCGGTGTCGGACCAGCTCAAGTCGCGCGGGCTGGTCGTCCTGGACATCGCCGACAAGCACTCCTCGCGCGAGCTCAACGTCGCCTTCCTGCGCCGGGTCAAGCACGGCGAGCTGGCCGTGGTCTCGCGCCAGCTGGCCACCATGATCGCTTCGGGCATGACCATCCTTCGCGCCCTCTACGTGCTCGAGGTGCAGACCGACAACCAGCTGCTGATCGACACGCTGGTAGCGGTGCGCAAGGACGTCGAGGCCGGACTGCCATTCAGTGACGCCCTGGAGCGACACCCGAAGATCTTCAACCCCCTGTTCATCGCCATGACCCGCGCGGGTGAGACCAGCGGCATGCTCGAGCAGGCCCTCGAGCAGGTCGCCGATCAGCTGGAGAAGGAGGCCTCGCTGCGTCGCCAGATCCGCTCGGCCATGGTCTACCCGACCGTCGTGGTCACCTTCGCGCTGCTGGTCATGATCGGCCTCGTGAGCTTCTTGATCCCCGTCTTCGTGAAGGTGTTCAAGCAGTTCCCCGGGCCCGACGGCAAGCCCCCCGCGCTGCCGGGGATCACGCAGTTCTCGGTCGACCTTTCCAACCTGATGCTCGGCTCGTGGTACCTGCTGCTGCTGGTGGCCGGGGGAAGCGCCTACGCGTTTCTGAAGTGGAAGAATTCAGCGGCCGGGCGCAAGCAGTGGGACCGTCTGCGGCTGCGCATCCCGATGAAAATCGGTGACGTCGTGCAGAAGGTCGCCATCGCGCGCTGGTCGCGCACCCTGTCTTCTCTGGTGGCGGCCGGCGTGCCGCTGCTGCAGGCCCTGGAGATCACGGGCAAGACCGCCGGCAACGTCGTGGTCGACGAGGCGATGAGCCAGGTCATCAACTCCGTGAAGCGAGGGGGCACCATCGCCGAGCCACTGCGCAAGGCCCCCGTCTTTCCCGCCATGGTCACGCACATGGTCGGCGTGGGGGAGGAGACCGGCGCCCTGGACGCCATGCTCTCCAAAGTCGCTGACTTCTATGAGGACCAGGTCGAGGCCGCGGTGAAGATGCTCACCTCCATCCTCGAGCCGATAATGATCATCGTCATCGGGAGCATGGTCGGGTTCATCGTCATCTCGATGTACCTGCCGCTGTTCAAGGTCTACGACGCCGTGAAGTAGGTCACGCGCGCGGCCAGGGCCGCCAACGAACACACGCGGCCCGCGGCACCCCCGGGGAGGTCGCTCAGTCCCTACTCTTCGGGCCTCTGAGCACCTCACCCGACATCTCTGTCTCCGAGCTGGGCCCCGTGGCGGTGGTGACCGACAGCACGCCCTACCTGCCCGGGGAGCTGGTCGAACGCTGGGACATACGCCAGGTGAGCCTGTACGTGGGCTGGGACGGCGACCTGCACCCCGAGCACGAGTACGAGGACCTCGACGCCTTCTACGCGCGTCTGAGCGATGCCGCGCGCCTGCCCGTGACCTCCCAGCCGTCGGTGGGCGACTTCGTGGCCTGCTACGAGCCACTGGTCGGTGCCGGTCGCGACGTCGTCTCGGTCCACATCGCGAGCGGACTGTCGGGCACGTGTGAGAGCGCGCGGGAGGCCGCGAGGACCCTGGCCGACGCGGGTCACCCGGGCCGGATACGGGTTGTGGACAGCCAGACCGGCGCCGGCGGCCTGGGCTGCCTGGTCATCGCCGCGGCGACTGAGGCTGCGGCGGGGGCATCCGCGGAGGCGGTCGTCAGCGCCATCGACGCCGCGCGCCAGGGCCTGGACATCTGGTTCTGCCTGGACACTCTGGAGTACCTGCGCCGAGGCGGACGCATCGGGGCGGCGCAGGCGCTGCTGGGCTCCACCCTGCAGATAAAGCCCATCCTGACGTTCGGCACGGAGATCGCGCCGGTGGGCCGGGTACGAACCCGGCGCCGTGCGTTCGAGCGCATGGTGGACTATCTGCGCGAGCTGCACGGCCGCGGAGCCACCGACTGGATCGTGCAGCACGCCCAGGATGCCGAGGGCGCCGAGCGCCTGGTTGCCGAGGGCACGGCCATATTCCAGACAGTGCCGCTATTCTGCACCCAGGTGGGGCCGGTGCTCGGAGCCCACCTCGGGTCGGGCCTCCTGGTCGGAGGCATGGAGCGCCGGGCGAACTGAGCGCGTCGGCGGCCTCGCGCCCTTCCCGGGGCTCGCCGGGACGCACCTTGACTTACGCGGGGCAACGCGCGACGGCGGGCTGTGGTCGACGTTGAACCTGGACATCCTGCGCGACGCCGAACTGGACCTGGTGCTCTGCCTGAACCCGACGTCCTCACTTGCACCGGCGCACGCCGGCAACCCCGGCGCGCGTCTCGCCGGAGCCCTGCGTCGCCAATCGGGCCGCAGGCTGGGCTCTGAGTCCCGTCGTCTGCGCCTGGCGGGCGCCGAGGTCGTGCTCATTCAACCGACCCAGGAAGATCTCGCTGTCATGGGTCCGAATCTGATGAGCCGGCGCAACCGTGACCCCGTTATTCAGACGGCCATCCTACGGTGACCGAGCAGCTACGGGGACAAAGCGTGGCCGAGCGCCTCGCCGATCTGCCACGGGCCGAGCCTCACCGGCTGCGGCGCCCCGACGGCCCTCCCTCCGGCTGGCCGGCCGATCTGCTCCCCGGCGCGGCGCGGTAAACTTGCTAGAGCAAGAGAATGGCCGTCACCGGTGAACAGCCCAGCAGCCCGTGCGTGTACGTCGTGGGTGACGACGGGCTATCGCGCTTCTCCGACACCGCGGCCGACGCATGGATCGGTCTGCTCGAGACCCATCGGCAGCTCACGCGTCAGCTCGACGCTCAGCTCGAATCCGAGCACGGGCTGAGCCTCAGCGCGCTGGAGCTGCTGGGCCGTCTGGCGGCGGCCGAGGACCGGCGGCTGCGGCTGTCCACGCTGGCCGGCGAAACCGGCCTGAGCCTGAGCCGCGTGTCGCGCATCGCCGACGGCCTGGAGCGTCGTGGCCTGCTGCAACGCCGTCCCTGTCCGGCCGATGGGCGCGCCGTGAACGCGCAGCTCACCGACCAGGGTCTCAGCTTGGCTCGGGCTGCGCAGGCAACTCACTTTGCCAACGTGCAGCGACGCTTCTTTGATCAGCTGAGCCTCGAGGAGATCGCCACGCTCGCCGCCGTCTTCTCGCGCTTTGCCCCCCGCGCGGCGCAGAGCTGCGACGCCTCGGTCTGACCGAGGGGCGCTCGGCGACGCGGCGGTCGCCGAACCCCAAGGTCTTTCGGGCTGCTAGGCCTGCTTGACCGCTGAGATGTCCAGCGACAGCTTGACCTTGTCGGCGACGAGCATGTTGCCGCTGCCCAGCGCCTGGTTGAACTTCATGTCGTAGTCGCCGCGCGAGAGCTGACCGATGACCTCGAGCCCGACGCGCTCGTTACCCCAGGGGTCCGTGTCGGTGCCCTGGACGACCGCCTCCAAGGTGATCTCCTTGGATACACCGTGCAGCTTCAGGTTTCCGGTGATGCGGAAGGTCTCCTCATCCACGGGCTCGACGCGAGTGGACTCGAAGGTCAGGGTCTCGTGCTGCTCGACGTCGAAGAAGTCCGCTGAGCGCAGGTGAGCGTCCCGCTGCGCTTCGTTGGTGTCCAGAGAGGCGACCTTCACGCTACCGTGCGCCCTCGGGGAGGTTAGATCCTCGCCGACCTCGAGGGTGCCCTCGAACTCCTTGAACTCGCCACGCACGGTGGCGATGCCCATGTGCTTGACGGCAAAGGCGACGGTGGAGTGGGCGGGATCGACGTTCCAGGTGCCGGTCGGTACGACCGTGGCCACAGGGGTCATGGGGCTCCTCATTGTTCGGGGGTCGTTGCTCTACCCGAGGGTAAGCTTGCTAGAGCAAACGTATCACAATGCTTGCCCTAGCAATGGTTTGCCGCGAGCCCTTGGGGACGCCGGACTACGATGGAGCCCGACCCCGAGCAGCGAAGGAGAGGCACGGCCTTGGCCTACACATTCAGCGACCTGACCAAGAAGGCGCAGGACGCCGCCATCGAGCACAACGACAAGATTCGTCAGGCGGTACAGAAGGCGCAGGTCGCCGCCGACCAGCGGACGGGCGGCATCTACCGAGATCAGATTCGCCGGGCCGCCGAGAGAGCGGATGCGTTCGTTGTCGGCCTCAAGCCCGGCGACGGCGGTCCCGCGGCTGCCGACGCCAGCTCGGACGTGCCCCCGAAACCGCCCGCCGCGCCGCGCGGGTAGTGTCGGGCCGCTGCCCCCGGTCTCCCCGCGCACGTAGCGCGCGCCCCCGATCACCGACCAGTTAGGGTGCGGCGCGTGAGCGAGCCGGCCACCGAGTCCCAGCCGCCCGTCTTTGCCAACTTCCAGTACGAGATCTACGGGCAGGGCCTCGCGGGCGAACCCCCCGGGCTGCCCATAGCGGCGGCCGACCTCGAACAACGGGCCCGCGAGGTCCTCGCGCCGGGCCCGTTTGGGTACGTCGCGGGGGGCGCCGGCTCCGAGCGCACGATGCGGTCCAATCTGGACGCCTTCGGACGTTGGGAGATCGTTCCGCGGATGTTGCGCGACGTCTCCGTCCGAGACCTGAGCACCGAGGTCCTCGGCACGCACATGGCGCCCCGCTGCTGCTCGCGCCGGTCGGCGTGCAGTCGATTGTTCACGAACAGGGTGAGCTGGCGGTCGCGCGTGCAGCCGCAGCTCAGCGCGTCCCCTTCATTCTGAGCACCGCGTCCTCGTACACCATCGAGCAGGTTGCGCATGAGATGGGAGACGCATCGCGCTGGTTTCAGCTGTACTGGCCCAAGACCCGTGAGCTGGCCGCCAGCCTCGTCAACCGAGCCGAGAGCAACGGGTTCGGGGTCGTGGTGGTGACGCTCGACACCTGGCTCCTGGGCTGGCGCCCCCGGGACCTGCAGCTGGCCTACCTGCCGTTTCTCAAGGGGGAGGGCGTGGCCAACTACTTCTCGGACCCCGTCTTCTGTGCTTCGCTGGCCCAGAGCCCCAGCGACGATCAGCCGGCCGCCATCGGCCACTGGGCCTTCGAGTTCGCAAATCCCAGCGTGACCTGGCAGGACCTGTCCTGGCTGCGCGAACAGACCCGACTACCCATTGTGCTCAAGGGCGTCCTGCACCCCCAGGACGCGCGGCTCGCACTGGACGCCGGCGTCGACGGGCTGCTCGTCTCCAATCACGGTGGCCGTCAGGTCGACGGCGCTGTTGGGGCCCTGGACGCGCTGCCTGCGATACGCGCCGCGGTGGGCCCGGACTTCCCGGTGCTGTTTGACAGCGGCATCCGTACCGGCAGCGACGTCTTCAAGGCCCTGGCCCTCGGCGCCGACGCGGCCTGCTTGGGCCGACCCTACGTGTGGGGGCTGGCCCTTGAGGGGCAAGCCGGCGTCGAGCACGTGGTGCGCAGCATGCTGGCCGAGTTCGATCTCACCCTGGCGCTCAGCGGACACACCTCAATCGCGCAGGTGGGACGCGACACGTTGCGCCCACGTGCGGCAGGCTCGAGCTCGCATGAGCCCCACCCGGGAAGCTCGCCACCCCACCCGGGAAGCTCGCCACCCCACCCGGGAAGCTCGCCACCCCACCCGGGAAGCTCGCCACCCCACCCGGGAAGCTCGCCACCGTAGTCGTGGTTCAGTGCGGGTGCGTGAAGGCTCTGGCCTTGAGCCGGCGTGCGGTACGCAGACGGCTCTGACGGGCAAGCGCATCGCGCTCGGCCATGGCGCGCTCGAACTCCTGCCTGGCGGCCATGACCAGCACTTCGCGGGGCAAGCTCTCCACGAAGGAGCGACGGCGTGCCTGGCGCTCGGCGGCGGCCTCATCCAAGCGCCGCTGCTCGAGTCGCTGCCCGAAGTCGCCGGCCGGCGCGATCGACGAGGGACACAACGCGGTAAGGGGCCCATCCAAGATGCTCATGCTCAGCATGATGACCGGGTGCTCGGACGGAACGTGTGTTCGCATCGACGCTCGGGCTCATCTGCGACAGCGGGTGCGCTTCTGAGGCGACCGAGCCGCTAGGCCTGCGTGAGCTCTCGCTCGGCAGCTTGTATGACGCCGGCGCGGTTCCTGTGCGCCCGCTCGTAGTCGCGCACGGTCCGTGCTTGCCGCGCGTCGGCGTCGGCCAGCGTCTCGCGGACCTGCGCAGCCGTCTGCTCGTCATACCCAGACCAGGGCTGCGACGCGCCGGTCTGCGACCCCGGGGTCTGGCCCGCCCCGCGCGTGGCTGCGCGTGCCTTGGAGGTGCTGCCTCTTGCTGTCCTGCCGGCGGTCCGTCCGGCTGTGCGGGCCGCGTCGGCGGCGCCGGTGGTCGAGGCGTCATAGGAGCCGCGACCTTGCACGTCGGAGCGCATGACCTCCTCGGCCAGCCGCGGGAGCTCGTCCATCAGGCGCGCGAGCATGGCTTCCTCGTCCCGGCGAATCGACAACGCAAGCTGCGTGGTGGTCGGGTCGTCGACGACTCGCGCCAGGTACTCGATCGCGGCATAGGTGGCGATCTCCAGGGCCTCGGTGGCGCACGCGTCCTTGGCGTTCTTGAGCACCTTCTCCTCGCCGCCGTTGCCGCGCAGAAGATCGATGGGCGTCTTGCCCAGGGCCAGCGCCTGGCCGACAGCCCCCTGGACCGCGCCGAGCGTCGCCTGCAGGGCGTTGGCGCGGTGACCCAACTCGTTCAGGCGCCCGCGCAGGCGCTGGGCGTGGTTGCGCGTTTCGTGCAGATGTGCCTCCAGGGCATTGCGCATGCGTCCGCGCGGAGTCATCGCGACCCGCGACTGCAGCACGCGGGTCAGCGCGAGCTCGGAGGCATGAGCCTCTTGGAGGTACTGCACGACCTTCTGCTGTGACTTATCCATGAGGCGCCTCCCGTTCGAGTCTGTCGTGCGCGCCGGCCACCGGTCAGGTGACGCGGTCGCTGCTGGTTCTCAGGGGCGCCCGGCCTGTGGCTCGGCACCCCTGCGCCGGACCGATCGGAATGCCACGGACTGGCCCTCTCGGACTGTGTACCCGCGCTGGCAGCGCCGAGAACATCGCCGCCGATCGGGGTGGCTTTCTTTGTCACCGGTGGGGGTATACCGGTCCTGTGAGCCACCGGCGACCAGCCTCAGCGCGCGCTGACACACCGACTTCTGGGCGATCCTCGTGAGTCGTCTGTTGCGGCGCGCGGGACCTCTCGGGGTGGCTATCACGGTGGGGCAGGCCGCGCTGGTGGTCCGCAGGCACTGGAACGAGACGCCACAGGATTCCCGTTCCCGCTTGACCGAGCTGGTCAGGCGCTCGGGCGGGCGCCCATCGAACCTCAGCGACGCCGAGCGTCGTGAGCTGTCCGCTCACGTACGCGCGCTTCGCCTCGGGCAGCTGGGGGGCAAGCTCGCCGCCACCGCAGCCGGACGCGGGCGCCGCGGGCGCTGACCCTCGATCCCGAGGTCGTGCCTGACAGAGAGGCTGCGCTGACCGGCCCGCCGACGCGGAAGCCGGTCCGAGCACGGGGTGCACGCCGGCTGCTGCTGACGCTGGCTGCAGGCGTGGCGCTGGCGGACACCTCGATCGTCACCCTGGCCCTGCCCGACCTCGAGACGAGCGTGGGCACCGGGGTCCTGGGCGTCGCGGCGGTGCTGTTCGTCTACACGGGGGTCCTGGCCCTCGTGCTACCACTGGGCGCTCGCCGGTCGACGCCGCGGATGGCCGGCGTCGGTTTCGCGGTGGCCGCCGTGGCGTCGGTGATCTGCGCCTCGGCTCCGTCGCTGGCGGTGCTGCTCACCGCCCGCGGCCTGCAGGCCGCCGGCGGGGCCTTGGGGCTCGTGGGCGTGTTCCGCGCCCTCGACGGTGGCGCCGGCGGACGGCGGTGGTGGCTTGCCGCATCCGTGGTCGGTGTGGCCGTGGGCCCGGCGCTGGGTGGGGTGCTGACTCAGGCGCTCGGCTGGCGGTCCATCTTCGTCCTGCAGGCCCCCGTCGCTGCGCTCGCCGCGGTGGTCGTGCTTGCGCCTCGCCGCGGCTCGGCGTCCCCCGATGCGCAGGGCAAGGCCCTCGCCCTGCCAACGGTGACCGCTGCGCCTGTGGCGCCCGGGCGCGCCCTGGTCGCCCTGGCGCTGGTGTCCGCGTCCTTGAGTGCGGTGCTGTTCCTGCTGGTGCTCCTGGTGGTGGCGGGCTGGAGCGAGTCGCCCCTGAGCGCCGCAGCCGCTCTCACCGTGCTGCCACTGAGCGCGCTCGCGGGGGCGCTGATGGCCGGGCCGCCACGCGCTCGAGCGGTGGCGGGGAGCGCGCTGATCGGAGCGGGGGTGCTCAGCCTGGCGTTCTTGCCCCAAGCGCACCTGGCCTGGACGCTCCTACCCCAGACGCTGGCCGGCGTGGGCATGGGCCTGGCCCTGACCGGTCTGGCCGGTCCCCTGCTGGCCGAACGCACATCACACGACGCAGCCCGGCTGCTGAGCGTCCGTCACGCGGGGATCGCGCTGCTGCTGGTGGCGCTCGCGCCGCTGATCGCCCATCAGCTCACGCGCTCCACCGATCAGGCTCGCCTGCGCGGGATGGCGATCGTGCTCGACGCGCGCCTGGCCCCGCAGGCCAAGCTCGCGCTCGCCCCCGGCCTGCTGGGCTCGGTGAGCGGCGACCAGCCGCGAGGCCGGTTGCGCGCCGCGCTCACAGCGGCCCGCGGTAACTTTCAGGGCTCGGCTCTGAGCGAGTTCGACCGGCTCGGACGGTCGGCCGACCAAACCCTGCTCGCCGCGGTCGGCGACGCCTTCAAGGCAGCCTTCCTGCTCGCCGGGGCCGTGGCCCTGCTGGCGGCGCTCGTCCTCGGCCGCAGACCGCGTACGGGTTTCGGAAAGGGCGTGCGAGGGGGCCCGGCACGAGCCGCCGCGGTCCTGACCTGCGCGCTTGTGTGCGTGATCACCCCGGCGGCCTACGCGGCGGCGCAGGGTGCCCTGCGGCCGACGCCGGTGCTCATCCGCGACCCCTGCCGCCCCCGGGCGCTTCCCCAAGTGGGAGGCCTGACGGGCGCTCTGCAGGACCAGGCGCTCCGGGGCCTGGACGGGCTCGCGTGCCGTCTGCACACCTCCCGCGAGGAGATCGTGCTCGCGTTCGTCGACCCATCCGAGGGGAGGCGCTTCGCCGCGGCTCACCCCGGATATGACCCGTCCCAGGTGACCAAGCTGCTCGGGGGCCTGTTGGGGTCGGGCGGACTCCTCGGCGCGCTGGGGCTCGGCGGCCCGTGAGCCAATGAGCCCGCCGGCGGCGCGAGCGGGCAACGCGCCCTGTCCCGCGGGCGGCGGGGTCCTGTCTCGCGTGCTAGCCGACACTGACCACGGTCAGGCTGCGGGCGCCCCGCGGTAGCGCGATCGACGCCTGCTCGCCGGGTCGGCGGCCGGACAGAGCTCGCGCCACGGGAGAGTCGACCGAGAGCTTCCCCTCGCCCGGAGACGCCTCGTGTGAGGAAACGATCTGCCAGCGCTGCTCGCGTCCCTGCTCGTCGCGCACGACCACGGTGCTGCCGAAGCCGACCACGCCCCGCGCCGGCTCGCCCTCGACCACGACGGCACTGGCGATGCGCTCGCGCAGGCGCGCGATCCGCGTCTCGAGATGGGACTGATCGTTCTTGGCGTCGTGATACTCGCTGTTCTCTTTCAGATCGCCCCATTCCCGTGCCGTCTTGATGCGCTCGGCGATCTCGCGCCGTCCCTCACCCTCGAGGTCGGCCAGAGCCGCGTGCAGATCGGCCAGGCCCTGGCGGGTCGTCTCGTAGGCGTCGCCTGAGCTCATGGTCGGATCTCCACTCGGTCAGGGTAGGGCGCGGAGGCCGCTCTCACAGCGCGGGCAGTGACTGCACCAGGCTCAGCAGGGGTGCAAAGAGATCTCCCTCGCGCGCCATGCGCTCCAGCACGTGCGCACAGGTCAGGCGCAGCGGGGAGGCATCCTGGTCCTCGTGGGCCCGCTGCACCTCCTCCCAGCGCACGGGGGCCGATACGGTCGGCTCCTCGCGGGCGCGCACGGAGTAGACGCTGACCGTCGTCTTGTGCTCGTCGTTCTGGCTCCAGTCGACCAGCACGCGCCCGGCGCGCAGGCTCTTGGTCATGCGCGAGACCACCAGATCGGGTGCCTGAGCGGCGAGCAGCTCGGCCACGGTGCGGGCAAACGCCTTGGTCTGCGCGAAGGGCACACCGTCCCCGTTGAGCGGGACGTAGAGCTGCAGACCCTTGGAGCCGGAGGTCTTGGCCAGCGACCGAAGCCCGATGCCGTCGAACAGGCGCCTCAGGATCAGTCCCACCTCGCAGCACTGCAGGATGTCGGCGGGTGCGCCCGGATCCAGGTCGAAGACCATCATGGTGGCGCGGTCGACCGCCGGGTAGAGCGCCAGTGAGGTGTGCAGCTCGATCGCCGCCAGGTTGGCCGCCCACACCAGCGTGGGGGCATCCTGGCCCAAGCAGTAGTCGATCGTGCCCGCGCCCCGGCGGCCGGAGCGCACCGAGGCGGTGGACACCCAGTCGGGACGGTGGGCGGGGCAGTTCTTCTCATAGAAGTAAGCAGCGGCCACGCCGTTGGGATAGCGCTTGAGGGTGAGCGCGCGGTCACGCAGATGGGGGAGCATGACCGGCGCCACGCGCGCGTAGTACTCGATCAGGTCACCCTTGGTGAAGGCGCTGTCGGGGTAGAGCACCTTTGTGTAGTTGGACAGGCGCAGGGTGCGGCCCTCCAGGGCGGCCTCCAGGCGACCGCCCACCTCCTTCACGGTGTCGAACACGGGAGTGGCGGCGTCCCGAGCGGGCGGCGTGCCGTGCTCGGGTGGTGTGTCGTCATCCTCGAGGAACACCGGGTCCTCGCGGTGCACTCCACGTGCGTCGCGATCGTCGCGCAGCCCCTGGAAGCTGGGGTGGCGCAGCTGGCCGTCAGGCGTCCACTCGCTGAACTCGATCTCTGCCACCAACTCGGGTGAGACAAAGAGTGCCGACCGCGGGAGCTTGACCGTAGCGAAGGGGCTCTCGGATCGGCGCAGCGGGGCCATGAGGCGCGCCAGGTCGTCGAGGGTTCGCTCGCTGAAGCCGGTGCCCACGCGCCCGGCGTAGAGGAGGCGACCCTCGGCGTCGTGATGGCCCAGCAGCAGCGCTCCGATGCGTTCCCTGCGGCGTCCCTCGCCGGGGATCCAGCCGCCGATCACGAGCTCCTGTCGGCGGGTGTTCTTGAGCTTCAACCAGCCTGGGCTGCGCCGCCCCGGCTCGTAGGGGCTGTCGCGGCGCTTGGCCACCAATCCCTCCAGCCCCTGCCGGGCGGTGGCCGCCAGCAGCGTCGCTCCGTCGCCCAGGTGCGCCGAGGGGGTCTGCCAGGCGGCGCCGTGGAGCGTGAGCGCCTCCAGGCGCTCGCGTCGCTGGTCATAGGGGAGCTCCATCAGGGAGTGTCCCTCGAGGTACAGGAGGTCGAAGATCATGTACACCACGGGCGTGCGCTCGGCCCGGCGGCGTGCGGCGCTGTCGGAGTCGACGTGCATGCGCTCCTGCAGGCGCGAGAAGCTGGGGTGGCCCGCTTCGTCCAGGGCGACGATCTCGCCGTCGAGCAGCGCGCTGCGTGAGCCCATGAATCGGGCCAGAGCGCGCAGCTCCGGGTAGGTGCGCGTGATGTCGCGTTGGTTGCGACTGGCCAGCAGCAGCTCGCCGGGTCGGCAGTGGGCCAGCGCGCGCACTCCGTCCCACTTGATCTCATAGGCCCATCCGTCCTCGTCGGCGGGCAGGCGCCCCGCGCGCGCGAGCATGGGGGACACCTGCTCGGGCATCGGCTCGCTGTCCGGGTCGGCGGCCGGGTCCATGCGATGGATGAGCCAGTCGCGCTCGTCGCCGGCGCGAAGCAGCGCGTAGCGCCCGGTGACGCGCTCGCCGTGGAACACGACGATGACCTCGTCGGCGCGCCACTTCTGAACCTCGTAGGTGCCGTGGTCCCAGATCGTCATCGTGCCCGCGCCGTAGTTGCCGGCCGGGATCTCGCCGTGGAAGTGCAGGTACTCCAGGGGATGATCCTCGGTATGGACCGCCTTGTGGTTGCGCCGCGGGTCCTCGGGGATTCCCCGCGGCAGCGCCCATGAGGCGAGCGCCCCCTCGTGCTCCAGGCGCAGGTCCCAGTGCAGGCGCCGTGCGCTGTGCTGCTGGACGACGAAGCGGGGTGCGGACGGCGACTCTTTGCCCGGCGTCGGCGTCGGCTCGGGCGTATCGTGAAAGTCGCGCTTGGCGCGGTAATCGCTGAAGCCGTCGCTCAAGTGAGGTGCAGGCTAGCGCGCTACAAGCAGGCGTTGGGGCTGGTCGCGCTCTGCCCGCACTCGGTCTCTCGACCGATCAGCCAGGCCGCCTGAACCGGGTTCAGGAAGAAGGGTGGCTCCTCGGAGGCCAGTCGGTCGTCGTAGCCGTAGTTCTTCAGATAGCCGGTCCCGCCGCTCGTGCCCACGGTGCCACGGAAGATCTGGGCGATCGCCCCGTAAACGTTGAGCGTCCCCAGCGGCTGGCCGCAGTCGTAGTTGTCCAC
>JAABUQ010003026.1_pt1 | contig 31791 bp, 28 predicted proteins | sample 5560001 | NCBI WGS metagenome assembly JAABUQ01 (sample SAMN10711888, study PRJNA513371) | rock metagenome | isolation source: Antarctica rocks | place: Antarctica: Victoria Land, Finger Mt nord | collected 2015-12-18 | reverse complement strand
ATACAAACATAGTGGTTTCTGGCAACCTATGGATACATTACGAGATAAGCACTACCTGGAGGAGCTTTGGAAAAGTAGTAAGGCTCCCTGGAAAGTTTGGTAGATAACAGATTTTAGCCTCAATGCAAGTTGATACCAAGTTGCAATTCAGACGATTGACTGCAACCAATCTGGTATGAGTAAGATTTCTTCTGGAGCAAGTCATGCTATTTACAGAAACTAAGCTGAAGGGTGCGTTCATTGTTGATCTAGCTCGACACCAGGATCGTCGGGGTTTCTTTGCTCGGACTTTCTGTGCCGAGGAATTTTCAGTCCGTGGTCTGAAGCCGACAGTTGCACAATGTAACCTGTCTTTCAACCTTAAAAAAGGCACTTTACGGGGCATGCACTATCAAATTGCTCCGGCTACCGAGACCAAGCTGATTCGCTGTATCCACGGGGCTATCTATGATGTCCTCATTGATATGCGTCCTACATCTCCCACCTACTTGTCATCTGTTGGTGTAGAGCTGACAGCGGAAAACCGCCGGGCTCTGTATGTGCCTGAGTTGGTTGCCCATGGCTATCAAGCTCTAACTGACGGCGCTGAGGTCATATATCAGGTTGGGGAATTTTACATGCCAGGCTATGAGCGCGGTCTACGCTATGATGACCCAGCCTTTGATATTGAGTGGCCTCTACCTGCAAGTGAAATCTCTGAGAAAGATGCGACTTGGCCCTTGTTGTTTGAATCTGTATTGGTAGGAGTTTAGCCGTGATTATTGTCGATAAAGCACTTGAAGCTCGGAAAGAAGCAGGTAACCCTGTCAGGGTCGGCATGATTGGTGCTGGCTTCATGGGTCGAGGACTTGCCAATCAGATTATCAATTCAGTGCCTGGGATGGAGCTAGTTGCTATCTCCAACCGTACCCTCGATGCTGCTAGGCGAGCCTACTCTGCCGCTGGTATTGAGGAAATTCAATTTGTTGAGACTGTCTCCCAACTGGAGAGTACCACTGCTCAGGGAAAATATGCTGTCACTGAAGATGCCATGCTGTTATGCCAAGCGGATGGCATTGATGCACTGGTTGAATTAACGGGGGCAATAGAGTTTGGCGCCCATGTCGTCATGAAAGCGATTGAACATGGCAAGCACGTTATTCTGATGAATGCGGAACTCGACGGCACAGTTGGTCCAATCCTTAAGGTGTATGCCGATCGTGCTGGTCTCATTCTCACTGGCTGTGATGGAGATCAACCAGGGGTGGAGATAAACCTCTACCGATTCGTGAAGAGTATTGGGCTTACCCCACTTTTGTGTGGCAATATCAAGGGCTTGCAGGACCGCTATCGCAATCCCACAACTCAGGAAGGTTTTGCCAAACAATGGGGGCAAACGCCCCACATGGTGACCAGCTTTGCTGATGGCACGAAGATCTCCTTTGAGCAGGCGATCGTGGCTAATGCCACGGGAATGAAGGTAGCCCAGCGTGGTATGCTAGGATACAACTACAGCGGTCATATTGACGAAATGACTGGGATGTATGACGTCAAACAGCTTCAGGAATGGGGCGGCATCGTAGACTATGTAGTGGGTGCTAAACCGAGTCCAGGAGTGTTTGTGTTCGCAACACACGATGATGCTAAGCAGCGCCATTATCTCAATTACGGCAAGTTAGGTGAGGGTCCTCTTTACAGCTTCTACACACCTTACCATCTCACTATCTTTGAAGTCCCTCTGTCGGTTGCTCGCGTTGTCCTGTACAAGGACGTGGTAATTGCTCCTATAGCTGGCCCTGTAGTAGATGTGGTGGCTACCGCAAAGATTGACCTCAGAGCCGGAGAAACGCTGGATGGTATTGGCTACTACATGACCTACGGTCAATGCGAAAATTCTCAGATTACCCAAGAGCAAAACCTATTGCCAATGGGTTTAGCCGAAGGATGCTGCCTGAAGCGGGATATTCCCAAGGATCAAGTCCTCACCTACGATGACGTAGAATTGCCTAAAGGTAGACTCAGCGACAAACTGCGCGCTGAGCAGAATGCTTATTTCGCCCCGCCAAGAAGGGAGCAGGGCGAGCAGGGAAAGCAGTATTCCTTGGTACCAGCCTAGCTAAGTATAATTGCGTAGTGTATGCCCGACGCTAACCACAAGCAGAATGTGGGTGATAAAGCCCGCTGTATCTAATCACTCCTCTACCCTCTTTGTGTCTACCATTCACTATCCGTACTAAGGTGTTGAAAAACTTCTCACGACGACTTTTTACCTATATAGCCTTAGCTGTTTTCGTTCTGCTGACTGTTGTGGTCACTGCTCAAGTCGGGACTGCTCAGATCGTCCCTACCAACAGGGGACCGGACGTCATTGCAACTCAGATATATGACAATTTCGAAAATTATGGCAATACCCTGCCGGTGACAAATTGGCCTAACCCTGGCGGTTACATGATAAATCCGTGGGGCGATCCGGATTCTGGGTTGTTCCCAAGTTTAAACACAGACTATAAGGCTGATGGGAACTATTCCATGAAGCTCGACTATAACCTCGAACAACAGGGGTGGGCTGGCATGGGCCATCTATTGGATCACCCGGACTGGTCCGCTTGGGACGGCGTAAGCTACTGGGTCAAGCCTGATGGCTCAGGCCGCACGCTGACATTCACCTTCCTGGAGCAGGTTGGCTCAGACGGCGTCCATCACTTCCATAGCGCTGACTACCAAATGACTGGCACCGCACCTGTCATCGTCACCATTCCCTGGAGCGCATTTGGTGTAGACAATACGGCTGCATCAGCGGTTGAAGAGCAGGTCTGGTACATCAAAGGTGCTCCAGGCCCCGGAACTATTTATGTAGATGAGATTGAGCTGATAAAGATAGCTTCGCCGTCTGGCATTATCGTTACACCAGCCAGCTAAGTAGAGCAGCTCCGCCATAGCGTGCGGACATCGAGTTCCGCTAGGAATAAGGTAGTCACGACATGCATGCTGGAAGCTAAAAAAGAAATACCATGAAACGAGCTTTAGCCCACATTGCGCAGGTATAAGCGAGTTTTCAATAGGAAAAATACCTCTGAGAAGACAGTAACATACGGAATATGGTTACTCTTCCAATTTTTGTAATTTTTGGAGTATTATGAAAGACTTTCAAGATGTGGTCTACGAAGATTTGGAATATATCTGTAACAACTTAAAAGAAGAATTTGCCTGTATGGCAGGCAAAAAGCTTTTAATTACAGGAGGTGCGGGTTTTCTTGGTTATTATCTCGTTCAGTCTATTTTATATTGGAACAAAATAACAGATGAAGCCAGAAGTGTACAACTAACAGTATATGATAACTATATCCGTGGTATTCCAGATTGGTTGACTAGGTTAAAAGGAAATAGAAACTTGACTTTGGTTAAGCACGATATTACTAATCCTTTACCAGAGGATATAGATGACTTTCATTATATTATTCACGCTGCCTCTATAGCCTCGCCTACATATTACCGAAAGTGTCCAATTGAAACAATGGACGCCAACGTAAATGGCCTGAGGTTTCTGCTAGAGTATTGCCGAACTCAGAAAGAGAAAAACAAACCCATCTTAGGCTTTTTGTTTTACTCTACTAGCGAAATTTACGGGGACCCCTCCCCTGAAAATATTCCCACTCCTGAAACCTATCGTGGTAGTGTTTCTTGTACTGGTCCACGCGCTTGTTATGACGAATCGAAACGTTACGGTGAAACCCTTTGCGTGAATTTTGCTCAACAATATGGCTTACCAATTAAAGTTGCACGCCCATTCAATAACTATGGACCAGGTTTAAAGATTACAGACAAGAGGGTTCTTCCGGATTTTGCTCGAGATATCTTGGCCGGAAGAGACATTGTGCTTCTCTCTAATGGGTCTCCCACCCGGACGTTTTGTTACATTGCTGACGCGATCGTCGGCTACTACAAGGTTTTGATTGGAGGTCGAGACGGTGAAGCCTACAATATTGGCGTAGAAAAGCCTGAGATTTCTATAGCAAGTCTTGCAGAACGATTTGCAGAGCTGGCTCGCGATCTTTTCGATTACCGAGGAAAAGTTATTTTACAGGTTAGTGCTGATATAGACTATTTGGTGGATAACCCAAACCGGCGTTGTCCAGTGATAGACAAAGCCAGAACTGATTTAGGTTACAGTCCCAGCATTTCTCTGGATGAAGGATTAATGCGTTCACTGATTTGGTATCACGATAATTCTGAGGCAGAGGAAGCATAATGAAAGTTTCTGTAATAGGCACAGGTTATGTTGGTTTGGTGTCAGGCGTTTGCTTAGCTGAACGAGGCCATCAGGTAATTTGTGTAGATGTGGATCGACAGAAAATTGATCAGATTAATCAGGCTGTGCCTCCAATTTACGAGCAAGGCTTAGAGGAATTGCTGAAGAAAAATATCCATGTTAATCTGCAGGCAACTACAGATCTTCACAAGTCCGTACTTGAAACCGATCTCTCTTTGATTGCAGTTGGAACTCCTTTCGATGGGTTAAAGATCGATCTTCGTTATATAGAACAAGTTTCACGCCAAATAGGAAAGGCGTTAAAAGACAAGCCTGCCTACCATCTTGTGGTAGTGAAAAGTACAGTCGTTCCGGGCACTACAGATGAAGTTGTGCTTCCTCTTCTAGAAGAGGCCTCGGGAAAAAAAGCTGGAGTTGACTTTGGGGTTGGAATGAATCCAGAGTTTCTTAGAGAGGGAGAAGCAATTCAAGACTTCATGTACCCAGACCGAATTGTTCTAGGTGGTATGGATGAAAAAAGTACTAGTACCCTGGAGCAGCTGTATAGCGTCTTCGAAGGGGTAGAGCAAATCAAGACTAATAATAAGACAGCAGAGATGATCAAGTATACTGCCAATTCTTTATTGGCAACGATGATCTCTTTTTCTAATGAAATTGCTAATCTATGTGCTGCGATTGGTGGCATTGATGTAGTTGAAGGCATGAAGGGAGTCCATCTTGACAAACGCCTCAGTCCAATTATGCCGGGCGGGCAGCGTGTTGTACCATCCTTAACCACATATCTTCAGGCTGGGTGCGGGTTTGGCGGCAGCTGTTTTCCCAAAGACGTAAAGGCGCTCAAGGCTCATGGAGTAAAAGCAGGAAGCCCAATGCGGATACTGGAAGCGGTGATTGCCGTCAACACGGAACAGCCAAATCAAGTTCTCTGGCGCTTAAAGAAACATTTTCCTCAATTAGAAGGTGTACGGGTTGCGGTTCTGGGGTTAGCCTTCAAACCCGGAACCGACGATATGAGGGAATCTCCGGCAATCCCGATTATTGAAGCACTGATGATGCAAGGTGCAGAGATTAAGACTTATGACCCGATCGCTAAGCACGAGGCTCAAAAGCTATTTGGCAACTACGGATTAGTCTTCTGCGACAATCTTGTTCAGGCTATTTGTAATGTAGAGGCTATTCTGCTTCTAACCTGCTGGGAAGAATTTAAGCGCGTTCCGGAGTTATTAAAACAGCTAGACTCGCAACCCTTAGTAATTGATGGTCGGCGCATGCTGGATAAACACAGCGTAGCGAAATATGAAGGAATTGGTCTGTAAGGCGACATGATTTTGACACAAGCAAATTGCCAGGTTTACGGCCTCTCCAACTTATTCATTGCTGGTAGCTCTGTCTCTCCCAGTGGTGGCTTCGCTAATCCCACGTTGACCATCGTTGCTCTGACAATTCGGCTAGTAGACCATGCGAAAACAGTTATAGAACTGCCAAAACCATCGGCAGTGGTCGGAGGTCGAAAGGAGTAAATCTGGTAGTTGGACGTCTTGGGTTTCTTTCACAAGCTGACTAAGCAGTGGAAGATTTACGGGTACTATTCTCCAGGTTCCAGTAACTTAAGAAAGTTCTTTAGAATGGCCCCTATTCAATTCGCTGCATTACAGGACTTCCTTACTCACCATTGCTTCGAGTATGTCGGTTACAATCAAGAAGCTGGTACTGTCATATACAGACTTACCTTCAGTAAATTGAGAATTGCAAAAAGTTCACCAAAGCGCATGAAGTGACGTTGGCTTACGAGCGGATTTGGGAATTGATCCAAATAGGCTTGCTGAAAATAAACGAAAATAATCTTGCTTTGTAATTTGTAAAACAGTTTTCCTGCTATAATGCTAGTATTATGAAACTACAAAGCTAAAGAGACCAAAGTCACAATCTCTTCTGCTAAACACATCTTTAATATACTAGTTTAATTTGACCAGTGCTATGTGCATTGTGAGCTGTTTAAGATTACACCAAGAGTGAACTTTAACGGCCCTGGTAAAAGGGATAATTGTATCTTAATCTTGATAAATATCACAAGTTTACCAAAAAACTTTACATAAACCGATAGGCGGCGACTCCGAATATGCAGCCAATGAAGTCAGTGAGATACTTATAATTCTTGTCTTCATTTTGAAACAAGAACATGGAACAATGCTCTAAAAAATTAGGACGAGCAATCTCTATAAATATTTTTTTAGACGTTTGCTTTGTCTGGATTGAGAAAGTTCTTGACTGGCATATCTATAAGCTACTGAAAACCATAATTTTTCCTTTGTCAACTTGCTCAGAGACATAATAGGTTGCCCTCCGGTTGAAATGAAGAAGAAATTTTTGAAGACAATCCTAGTTACTTCCAAAAGTTACCCTGCACAGCCAATACGCCTAATTTATTATCTACATATAAAAATGTCTGTAAAACAGAAGCAGTGGATTACCTTTAAGGTTTCAGAATCGGAGATGAGAGCCATTGAAGCTTACTGCCAACAGACGAAAAGAACCAAAACAGATGTGTTGAGGGAAATGATCCGTAAGTTGCCAACTTATACCAATTTAGCTTCGGCTAATGATCACAACAACTCAAGCAACTATTGAGTGGTGCCCCTATGTACATGAAATGTTGCTGCCTGTCTATCGTTACTGGTTAGAAAAAACAATTTATCTTCGATACCGAAATTGAAAATTATACTTGTTTGTTCTGCTGGAGGACATTTTTAGGCTATGCAAAGACTACATCTTTTTTGGTATACCCACGAGCAGGTTTGAGTTACCTTCCTTACTGCTACTACTAAAGCAGCTGATGAGATCCTGTGTGACCAACTCAAGAACCGCCTTGGTTAAAGTAAAGACTAAGGCAGGAGAGTACTAGAAGATAGCTAAATTTAAACTTTTTAACTGTCTGAAACTTCTATGACTGGCCAACTTCCTCTTTTAAGGTTAGAGCTTCCGTTTACTTTCTTGAACGGAATTTTCTTAGTCCAATTGCCCGTTTGCTTAGACATGCCTGGGGCAATGGCCCTCCAGGCAACTTATCAGCATATTTTGCGAAAGAGACCTAACCGAATTGCCTTTGACTTAAGCTGGACTACTTTTATAGACAGCAGTGGTATAGGTGTACTAGTTAGTAGTCTGAGAACAGCCGAAGAGCATGGTATTGAGTTAGTTATTTGGAGTGTGCATCCTCAGATAAGAGCAGCTTTGTTTCTGGCTGGACTTAACCAATTTATGATGACTGATTCAGAAATCAAGGCCATCACTCTAGCAAATACCCACCAACTGAAATATCAGTTACCCACTTATCATCCTTCAGTAAGCTCTTGGGCAAAACGGCTCCTAGATATCATAGGTGCTTCGATAGGGTTAGGGATAACAGCTCTTTTGTTTATTCCTATTGCTATTGCCATTAAACTCGATAGTCCAGGCCCAATTCTATTTGGTCAAACCCGCTGTGGTTGGTTAGGGAGTCATTTCCGTTTGTGGAAGTTTCGTTCCATGGTTGCTAATGCAGAGGAACTAAAAGCACAAGTTAACAATCAAGTTAAAGGACCATTTTTCAAGAATAAAACTGATCCTCGGATTACACGATTAGGTCACTTTCTACGGCGAACGAGTCTAGATGAGTTACCTCAGTTTTGGAATGTACTAAAAGGGGAAATGAGTCTGGTGGGGACCAGACCTCCAACTCTTGACGAAGTCGATCAATACACTTTGCCCATGTGGCAGCGCTTAGATGTTAAGCCTGGTATTACCGGTGAATGGCAAGCAAATGGTCGCTCTCAAATTTCTAATTTTGAGGATGTAATCCAGTTAGATTTACGTTATCAACAGAAATGGAGCCTATTGTACGACCTGAAGCTAATTTTTAAGACATTGGTAATTCTTTTTAGAAGAAACAATGGTGCTAGTTAGGATGTACTCGTATATCCTCCGCGCCATTACGTTTTCTGTCTCCTCCTCTCTTTTAGAGACGTGACAGCATATAACTCTCAAGCCTCAAAAACCTATCATCAATCGCAAAATGAAGATTCTCTACTTGACAACAGTTCTTCCTAGTAAAAGAAAAACCGGTGGTGAGATTGCGTCACAATGCTTTATTAATGCTTTTAAGCAGAGCGGGCATGAAGTTTTGATTGTAGGATATCAGCGAAAAAATGATACTCCTGTAAAAAACCACTGTGAAATTTCAGTGGCTGAACGATATATAGAAACAGACAAAGCCAGGTTTTATCCTATTTTTTGGATGTTGCTAAGCCTGATAAAAAACCTTCCTTACTCATCAGCAAAATATTACTCAAAAACCTACGTTGCGAAAGTAAAGTCACTTTTGTACTCAGAGGACTTTGATGTCGTGGTGATAGATCACGCCCAATTAGGTTGGTTAAAAAATCTCGTTAGCGACCAGGATAAGCTAATATTTATATGTCATAATGTTGAACATAAAATTTATCTTGCACAATCCGAGAACATGCGCAATTATATAGCAAGACTGATCTACAAACGAGAAGCACGTCTAATCAAAGGCATGGAGAATAAACTTGCTAACACAGCAAAAGAAGTTTGGACATTTACGTTGAATGATTCCAGGTATGTTTCTAGCGTCAAGAAGAGAGGTGGAGTTAGAGTTTTTGCCGTACCTTCTAGCTTAATAATACTACCAGATAGAACACCTAAACTTAAAAACTGCGATGTTGGTATTATAGGCACTTGGACGTGGAAACCCAATATGGAGGGTCTAAAGTGGTTCTTCCAGAGTGTTTATCCTCACTTACTAGCAGATTTATCGATTCAGGTCGCTGGTAAGGGTGCTGAGTGGTTGCACGGGCAGTACTCTAATGTAAAGTATTGTGGTTTCGTACCAAGTGCGCAAGCATTCATGGAACAGGCAAAAGTTATTGCAATACCCTCTATTAGTGGCGGTGGTGTACAGATTAAGACCCTAGATGCTATTGCTTCAGGATCTCCTGTTGTGGCAACTCCTGTTGCATTACGTGGAATATCTGAATACCCAAGTTCCGTCGTTGTTGCCGAAAGACCCGATGACTTTGCTAATAGTCTGACTCAATTAGTAACTTTGCTTACGGCACAAGATTTTTATCGGGATGGGATTAGCTGGTCACAAAATCGACGAGAAGAATTCTTTGCTGATGTTGCTGAGGCGATCGAAACTTTCCAATCAGAAAAAGTCTTAATTGCGGTAGGTAAATAAAAAGGTGTTATCTTGAAGTGTAGCTAGTTATGAAGATAATGTAGCTTAGTACAACTTGAATTTTACTGGCATTAAAGCTGATTCTCGCCTATCTTTAAGTAGATGAATGCGACTTGCCTCAACCAATTTTAAAACTTTTTCAATTGCCGGATGAAGACAATTCAGTTTGACTAGCAAGTACATCTTTCCAAACCTCCTAAGTTCTTTATGAAACCTGCAGAATATAAATTACCTGTGTATAACAGGAAGTCTGAAGATGATCTAGATCTTCAGCAATTATGGTTGAGCATAAAACGGCGCTGGATACCTGCTGCGGGTGTTTTTGGGGCTGTTATCATGCTTACAGTTCCGGCTGTACTCTTGCAAAAGCCTTCATATCAAGCGGCAGGAAAGCTTCTGCTCAGGCCAGATACTACATCTTCCCTAACTGGAGTGGGAAAAGAAATTAAAGAGTTTGCGCCTCTAAGTGAGGGTAATGCCACGGATGATGCTAGTCCCGTGAAGACACAGTCAGAGGTTATTCTTTCGAACCCTCTTTTAAACAGGACCATAGCCGAATTAGGTCTAAGAGATAAACGGGGTAAACTCCTACCTGCGGCATCCATAAAAAACAAGCTCAAAGTGAAAAACATTCCGGGAACAGATGTATTAACGCTTTCCTATAAAGGCACCGACCCCACCGAAGCTGCAGCAGTGATCAACACACTTATGAGCGTCTACATAGAAAACAATATACTCACCAACCGTGCTGAGGCGGTTACAGCTGGTAAGTTTATTGCCATGCAGTTACCTGGGACGGAGGCCACGGTTCGTCAAGCAGAAGTGGCTCTGCGCCAATTTAAAGAACAGAATCAAGTCGTCGACCTAGATGAGGAAGCCAAATCGGCAGTGGCGGTTATTCAGGAACTGCAAACCCAAATTAATCAGACTCAGGCCGATCTTGCGGGTGCAAATGCCAGGTTTTCAGATCTCCAGAACAAAGTGGAGATGAATCCACAGGCAGCCATAACCTTGAATTCCCTCAATCAGTCTCCTGGAGTGCAGAATGTTTTACAAGAACTCCAACAGGTAGAAGACCAGTTGGCAGTTGGGCGAACTCGCTTTCTAGAAGACAATCCCACAATAGTTGACCTGAAGTTTAAGGAAGCTGCTCTAAAAGCCTTACTACAAAAGCGGGTAGGAAATACTAATGCTCTTGGCTTTGGGCAGCAAGTAACTAGCAGAAATTTGCAAATTGGAGAAAGCAAACAAAAATTGAACGAAGACTTCGTCAAATCAGAGGTGGAACGCTCAAGTCTGCTCAATCGGTTGGCGAAGCTAAATAACGCCCAGACCGCTTACCAACGCCGAGTGAGTATTCTACCCAAATTGGAACAGGAGCAGCGAGAACTACAGCGGCGACTAGAAGCGGACCAATCTACCTATGAAATTCTTTTGAAAAAGGTTCAAGAAATAAGGGTTGCGGAAAACCAAAACATGGGTAATGCCCGTATTATTGAGCCAGCTTTGGTTCCGGAAGATCCCTCGCTCCTCAAACCAGCTATGCTCATAGGCTTAGGGGTTGTGGTGAGTATCCTGCTTGCTACAGCCACTGTCGTCGTCTTAGAAGTGAGAGACACTTCTGTCAAAACCCTCGAAGAGGCGAAGGAGCTGTTTGGGTATACCTTACTAGGAGTTATTCCTTTCTTGAAAAAGAAAGCTACTCCTCGCGGTAGGGATAAAGAATCGACGGTTCCAGAACTTCCCATTAGAGATACTCCGGGCTCGCTGATCTGTGAAGCATACCGAATGCTTCAGGCTAATCTGAGGTTTCTCAGTTCAGATAAAGCGCTGAAAGTCATTGTAGTAACAAGTTCTGTTCCCAGAGAGGGTAAGTCTAAAATCTCTGCTAATTTGACCGCAACTTTGGCTCAAATGGGCCGTCAGGTCTTGCTAGTGGATGCGGATATGCGTCATCCATCTCAGCATCACATCTGGGGATTGACTAATGCAGCGGGTCTGAGTGATGTCCTCGTTGGTGAGGCTGAATTTGAGGCGGTTGTGGAAGAAGTGATGCCTAACTTGGAAGTTCTTACCGCTGGAGTAATTCCTCCCAACCCACTTGCCCTGCTTGACTCCAAGCGGATGGCTTCATTGCTTGAGGATTTTTCCAAGGCGTATGATTTTGTGGTTATCGATGCGCCTCCCCTTGGAGTGGCAGCCGACGCTCTTACTTTGGGCAAAATGACGGACGGTGTTTTATTGGTAGCCCGGCCTGGGGTGCTCAATTCTAACAGTGCTGTTGCTGCTCAAGAGTCGCTAGAGCGATCGGGCCAAAACGTCCTGGGTCTAGTAGTCAATGGTGTGAGCATGGAAGAAGTCGGCAGCTACTTCTACTATCCGTACTATACGGAGAAACCAGACAAGGTCGCGTCTAAGTCCAGAAAAATGCTAGCCGTTCCTGACCGACACTAATGGTTATATCAATGAAGCGCCAAAACAGTGTTGTACTTCAAGGGCTAGGTGAAAAGGTATTTGTTATTTTATCTCTTCTGTATTACACAGGAGCGCTAATATGCCATGTGCCTTTAGATCACCCAATCACTCAGACGATAGTACCACTTCTTCCCTTTGTCATCCAGTCAATTACCATTTTTCTAATTATTGCAAACAGGAAGAGAGTTGTTCGGATCATTACCAGGGAAAAACTCTTATGGTTTCTGCTGATTTTAGCTTTAGCCTCAGTGTTCTACTCGGATGAGCCAATGTATACATTATACCACGCTTCCTCTGCCGAGTTGCAAAGTGGCCCTGGTCTAGGTTTCTTAGCTCTGTTTCAGGCATCCTTGTTTGGGGTGTACTTCAGTACTCGCTATAGTTTGAAGAAGCAGTTACAGCTGTTGGCTTGGGTGTTTGGCATAACAGTGCTGCTTAGCATAGTACTTGGCCTGGCGCTGCCGAGATACGGACTTATGGGTGCATCCAGCATGCTGACTTCGCAAGACAAGGCTCACTTGGGCGCCTGGCAAGGTGTCTACGGACACAAAAATCAACTGGGTAGCAATATGGCCTTGAGTGCGTTGTTCTTCCTACTTTTTACTTCCAATAGCCCGAAACATCATTGGATTAAATGGGCTGGCTTTATCCTTTCAGTTGGCCTGATTCTGCTTTCAACTTCAAAAACATCTCTGGTTATCCTTCTAACCATAGTAGCCCTCCTACCTGTTTACAGAGCTTTGCGGTGGAACTACTCCTTAGCCTTGCCCTTCTTGATAACTGTGTTATTTATGATTGGAATTATAGCTACAGTATTTGTGAGTAACGAAGAAACTCTTCTAGAGCTTCTGGGGCGAGATGCTACACTTACTGGTCGTACGGGGCTTTGGGCTGCTGTACTAGATAAGATTTGGGAGCGCCCTTGGCTGGGCTATGGGTATCACGCATTCTGGCGGGGATGGGATGGTGAATCTGCCGATGTCTGGAGAGTAGAACCGTGGGGACCGCCGCACGCTCACGATGGTTTTTTAGACATATGGCTGGACTTAGGTTTATTAGGATTATCTGTGTTTGTACTTAGCTTTATATACTGCTACTTGCGAGCTGTCACTTGGGCACGCCTGACCAAGAACGCAGAAGGTCTCTGGCCGCTAGGATACTTAACGTTCATGATACTGTCTAACCTAACCGAAAGCTCTTTTTTAAGAGAAGACATATTCTGGATCTTATATCTAGCAATAACCCTATCAATGCATAACAAAGGTGAGAACTTGGCTGAAGCCTGATAGGTTTTGATAGATGCCTCTTACCTTCAAGTCCATGAGAAGAAACGTGATTATTTCTAATAGAATTAATGCTCATTAAAAATGTAAAGCAGAAATTGTCTAGTCAACTGTTCCGCAACATTAGTTGGCTAGGTGGAGCAGAGCTGTTGAATCGCATTTTTCGCTTTGGAGCAACGATTCTGATAGCTCGCGCATTAAGTCCTTATGATTACGGTCTCGTAGCAATTATTTCAATCGTCAATGAATTTATAAATGTTTTTAGCCTTAGAGGTGGAATTGGAGCCAAACTCATTCAAGCTGATGAAGCAGATGTTGAAGTTTTAAGTAACACAGCATATTGGCTAAATTGGATGTTGTGTATTTCACTTTTGATTATTCAGTGTCTTGCTGCCTTTCCAATTGCTTGGTTTTACGGTGACAACAAACTTATTTTACCTGTCTGTATCCTTGCCTTGGGCTTCTTAATCCAACCATTCTTCGATGTTCATGGTGCCTTGATTCTGCGAGAGAACCGACTAAAAATTATAGCATTATGTAATGCTATGCACTCAATACTTGGAAATATTTTAACTATCGGCATGGCTTTGTCGGGTATGGGGATATGGGCTGTAGTTTTACCCAATCTCTTAACGGCTCCAATATGGATTGTAATCCTTCACAGGAATCATTCCTGGCGACGTCCAAAGTACTTCACTCTTGAAAGGTGGTATGAAATTTTTGGTTTTGGTAAAAATATTCTTGGTGTTGAGTTGCTAAACAAGCTAAGAGCTAATCTAGATTACTTGTTAGTCGGGCGTTTTTTAGGGGTTCACGAACTGGGAATATATTATTTTGCCTTTAATGCTGGATTAGGAATTAGCCTAAATGTGATAAGTATAGTTTGTATAGCTCTATTTCCTCATTTGTGCGCTGCTCGTGGGAACTTAGAACAGTTTAAAAAGCGATATTTTAGTAGCCTTAAAATGATCGCTCTAATTTTTGTTCCACTGGTTCTTCTACAGTCAAGTTTAGCTCCATTCTACGTGCCGATTGTTTTTGGTCAAAAGTGGGTTACAGCAATACCAGTATTAGTGCTCATTTGTCTTTCAGCTCTGCCACGTCCCTTTGCACTTACCGCTTCTCAAGTTCTCCAAGCTGTGGATAAAACGCATATTGATCTTTACTGGAACTTAATTTTTACTGTCATCTTTGCGGTTTTCTTACTAGAAGCTGTAAGATGGGGAATCTTCTGGGTAGCTGCGGCTGTACTTATTTGTCATGTCCTAGTGCTTCCTATATTTACTGTTTTGGTTATTAGATATGTTTTTGTCCAAAATTCACAATTCTTATTCTCGAAAGAGAAATCATGAATAGTAGCTGAGGTCACCCGCTACTGCCATTGTAAATGGTGCCAAGCATGGAAGCAGCGTGTGTCTTGTACCTGGATCAGACTGTTATAGAGTTAATGGAAAATTTTACTATGCGTACTTTCTCACGGTCCAATTTTGTCCGTTTCGGGCTGCTCTCGCTTTTCTCTGTTCTTGCAGCTTCCCTGTGCAATCGAGTCAAGGCAGGGAGTATGTCTGAGACCAAAGTCAAAGCAAGCCGGCTAAAGACGCTATCTAAGGGCATCAACATGGGGCCCTTGCAAAAACATGGACTTGTGGCAGAGGCAACACTGCAGGAGTACAAGAACTTAGGTTTGACTTATACTCGGATATTTATTAAATTGTCAGAATTTTTCGATGACAACAACCCAAGTGTTTTAAAGACTGATTCCCTTGATGTTTTGGATGAACTCATTAAGACGCATGTTAAAACGGGAGTAGGGATTACTGTGTCTCCAACTGATAGTCCGCCGGAGCTGTACTCTAATCCAGATACGGTCGCAAAGTTTGTAGCTTTCTTCAAAGCCTTTGCTACTCACTTGAGTAGCACCAATCCAGAGATAGTGTTTTTGGAAGTGATGAACGAACCTAATGCACCGACGGTTCAAGATTGGAATAAGGTGCAGCATCAGCTAATTTCGGCAATTCGTTCTCAGGCTCCAAATCATACAATCATTGCTAGTTCAAATGTTAGTCTTTCTGCAAATGATTGGAATGAACTTGGAGCATTCCCAATGACTCAAGTTGTAGCAGATAAAAACGTAGTTTATAACTTCCACTGTTACGAACCGATTGTATTTACACATCAAGGCGCTACCTGGGGGTGGAACGGTTCAAAATTCATAAAGGATATCCCATACCCCTCAACTCCCGAAGTAGTCGCACCTCTACTCGATACTATTCAAGATGCTGAGGCAAAAGTAGCAGTAGAAAAATACGGTAAGGAAAGGTGGAATCGAAACAAGTATGTGAGTATCTTGTCACCAATTGCAAATTGGGCAAAAATTAATAAAGTACCTGTTATATGTAATGAGTTTGGAGCAATATTCTGGACAGCCCCTAGAAATTCCAGACTTCGCTATCTAAAAGATATCAGAGAAGTATTTGATTCTTATGGAATCGGTTGGGCAGAGTACTTTGTCGATTCAGATGTGCATGATAACGAAGCTATACGAGCACTTGGTCTTAAACCTTCGATACATGTCTGATCCCTCTAAGTCAAGATAATTCTCGTACTAATTAGCCATTGCAATAAAGAGAGGACACAGTAATGCTTTTTAGCAAACGAATTCGGTTAAACACTTTAGTATCTCCGCTTACAAGATACTTTCGTACTCAGAGGATGAATAAGTTTCAAAAACTATTTTCAATAACCCAAGAGACGCGAATCCTAGACATAGGAGGCACAGTTGACATATGGTCTTTCGTTACTGCCAAGCCTCAGATTACTATTCTTAATTTATATCCTCCTGTCTACCCTGTAAAAGAGGAGAATGTTAACTGGGTTATTGGTGACGCTAGAGACTTACCATTTAAAGATAAAGAGTTTGACATCGCTTTCAGTAATTCTGTTATTGAGCATGTTGGAGATATCAGTAGCCAGAAAGACTTTGCTAAGGAAATTTCTCGTGTTGGACGTCATTATTACGTCCAAACTCCAAATAAATGGTTTCCTGTTGAACCAAATTTTATGGCTCCCTTAATTCATTTTCTGCCGAAGAGCTTACAGAAAAAAAAATTGTGAGAAACTTACCATTTGGGGAATTACTTGTAAGCCTTCAAAAGAAGATTGTTCTAATTTTGTTGATGAAATACAACTTCTAAGTTATAAAAACATGAAACATCTATTTACAGATTCACATGTTATTCAGGAAAAGTTTTCAGGATTCACAAAATCGTTAATAGCGACCAAGAACTAATGTCTAAAATATCCGTAATTATTCCCGCTTACAATGCAGAACGCTACATTTTGGAAACAATTGAAACCGTTCGGCAACAAATCTTTCTAGATTTTGAGCTAATTGTAATTAATGATGGTTCTACCGATCATACTTTAGAGCTACTTAATACAGTTAAAGAGCCTCGACTCAAAATCATTTCGTATCAGAATGGAGGAGTCTCAGTTGCTCGCAATCGTGGTATTACTCATGCTAATGGAGACTTCATTGCATTTCTTGATGCGGATGACCTATGGACATCAGATAAGTTGGAGTTGCAACTCACAGCTTTGCAACAGCATCCTGAAGCAGGAGTTGCTTACAGCTGGACTCGTTACATGGATGAGCAAGGAAAATATTTTCATACAGGTGAACCCATAACCTTTGAAGGTAATGTTTATGCGGATATGTTAGTTAATAATTTCCTTGCCAGCGGCTCGAACCCCTTAATTCGCAGGCAAGCTCTTGAATCTGTGGGTGAGTTCGATCCTGGACTTGCACCCTCTGAAGATTGGGACTTTTATCTACGACTAGCAGCTCGTTGGCCTTTTGTTGTAGTTCCTAAGCCACAAATTCTCTATCGTCGAGCTACAGGATCGGGGTCATCAAAAGTTGAAGTAATGGAGAAAGCAGCTTTAAGGGTGATTGAGAAGGCATTTCGAGACGCTCCCCTGGAATTCCAGCTCCTCAAGAATCAGAGCCGAGCTAATCTCTATCAATTTTTGGCGCACTTATACTTAACGCGTATTTCTGATGCGGGCGGTGCTAAGCAGGCATGTCAGAAGTTGCAAGTAGCAGTTCGCCTGTATCCACAGATTTTATTAAATAGAAAAACTCAGATTCTAGTAATTAAGCTACTGTTGATACAATTACTCTCTCCAAAAATTGCTAGCTATTTCCTCAATCTATTCAGCACAATTCACGCTGCTCCTATCTAAGGCTGAGAAAACTTTGTGTAGATTTTATTACTAAAGAGGTAATTACTAAATGAGAATTCACAGCATTTGTCTAGTCAAAAACGAAGCCGACATAATAGAGCAAGTTTTAAAATCTGCGTTAGTATGGAGCGATTTTATTTATATATATGACAACGGTAGCACTGACGGAACCTGGGAAAAGGCTTTAAATCTTGCAAAAGACCACGGACAAATAGTTCCTTACAAACAGGAAAGTAAACCGTTTAAAGATCAGATTCGAAGTGAACCTTTCAACCATTATCGAGTCAACAGTTTTGATGGCGATTGGTGGTGCCGTTTAGATGCCGATGAAATGTATATTGATAACCCACGAACATTTCTAGCAAAGGTACCTCAAAAATATGAGCTAGTTTGGTCAGCTAGTTTTCAGTATTATTTTACAGACAAGGACTTAGTTCTTTACAATCAAAATCCATCTCTTTATGCAGATGACGTACCAGTTGAAAAAAAATGTTGCTTCTACATAAATAATTGGTCAGAAATCCGCTTTTTTAGATATAAAAAAAGCTTGATCTGGGATAAAGATACATGGCCAAATGGACTTTACACTCATTATCAAGAAAGGATACGGCTAAAGCATTTTCAATATCGCTCGCCACAACAAATTCAAAAAAGATTAAATAACCGTGTTGATGCTAAAATATTTAAACACGAAGTGTTAGCAGATTGGAAAGATTCAATTCTCGATCCATCTTTCAAATGGATATCAGCTACTAATGAAAGTAATTTTGCTAAATCTTGGGAAGAAAGAGTTTTTGACTCAGCTAAGCTTCTATACGACACAGGTGATGAAAACTATGTCATAAATGAGAATTTGTTACCAAGAATTCCAAATCAACCATTTCGTAACTTTGTTAAAAAATTAGTCAGCAAACCAAAAATGCGGACGTTTTTACAATCTTGAATCTGTGTTGAATAAGAAACGAAGAGAAGCAGTGCTTGACTGGTAATAAATTGCAATATCGATTGGAATATCACTCTTCACTCTACGCAATTATCCTCATTCCCTAACTGAGAACAATATTAGGATTAATTAAAAGTGATGGTTAATTTGCCAGATGGCGTCGATATAAATCAGGTCAGCAAGAATCTGGTTATGTTAAATGCCAGTACAGGGTAGTAAGTTTATACTTAGTGCGAGAGCTGCAGCTGACTTTTTTCAACAACAGCTCAAGGAACAACTTGTAAAACCCTAATTTCTTAGAAAAGAAAGTTTCTGTTCAAAGGATCTCACAAAAAATACCTCTTTAGTAAGGAGCTAGGTATGAAAACTAATTGTTTTGAGAGTTTAAATTCCAATGAAGAAAGTCAAAAAAAGATTTTGTTACAAGAATTTGTAAAAGTAGCAGATCGTGCTACTCCACCCTTTTCAACTTTGCGAGGAATTAAATACGTTTTAGGTGAATGGATCTTCTTAAACGTAACTGCATTTTTACAACAGATAGGTTACGAAAAGAAAAAAATCTTATCTTTCAGAAAGAGAGAAAAACTGATTTTAAATATTGGCTCTAACTTTAATATTAATGTCCTAGCAAATGAACATACTGTCAATTGTGATTTGGTCCCATGTCGTGGAATTTTTAGTATGCTTAAGATGCTTTTTGGAGGCTATAAAATAGACTATGACTTGTTTGTTGATATTACTCACTATGATAAAAATCTGCTAGATTCAGCAGATAATATTATACTATCTCACGTTCTAGAACACATTCATCCTCAGTTAGCAATTAAGGCATTAAAAAATTGCTTTGCTTATTTGAAGCAAGGTGGATGTATACGTATTACCGTACCTTTTCTAGGGACTTATGAGCAATTAGATTTTCCACTGTGTCAGGATGTTTATAATCGCACCCTAGCTAAAAATAGATTGGTTTATGATCATGGGCATCAACTTATGTATGATGTGGAACTATTGACTCTTTTAATGGAAGAGGTAGGGTTCTCTGACGTTAAAGAAGTTACTTTTGGCGAGGGGTTAATGAGCGAAATGGATCTTTTAGAGCACAAGCTAGAATCAATCTATTTAACGGGTTTGAAAGCTTGATGTTTACCAAACTGTTTATTAACTTGAAATGGTTCTCAGTTAATCAATGAGTCTACCAAATAGTGAACAAGGTTAAGTTAACTAAGACGACTTCACCTTCACCATTCCCTGGCACTATTTACCATTGGTTGTCCGCCCTAACTGCGTGGATTTTTTTTGCTACCCCCATAGCTGGACATCTCAACCAGTATTAAGAAAAGGTTGGTTTTTCAAATGAAACATATTTCTGTCATTCTTCCAGTCTACCGAGTGGAAAGATATATAGGTGCTGCAGTTCAATCGGTTCTTGAGCAAAGCTACAAAGACTTTGAATTGCTTATAGTTGATGATGGCTCTCCCGATCAAAGTGTAATAATTTGTCGACAATTCACAGATCCAAGAATTAAAATCATTCGCCAGGAAAATCGAGGACTAGCGGGAGCTAGGAACACGGGTATTCGCCATGCCCGAGGAGAATATTTAGCCTTTTTAGATGGAGATGATGTCTGGTTACCAGAGAAGCTAGAGACACATCTTGTTCATTTGGAAAGTTCGCCGTCGGTAGGAGTCAGCTTTAGCCGCTCTGCGTTTATCGATGAAGCTGGGAATTCCATAGGTACGTATTTGATGCCTAAACTCAAGGAAATTACTCCACCTGATTTGCTCCGTGAAAACCCAGTTGGGAACGGCTCGGCTGCGGTAGTTCGGCAAGAGGTCTTTAAAGCTATTAAATTTCAAGATAATCTTTACGGTATAACTGAGGATTTTTACTTTGATGAATACTTTCGTCAGGCAGAAGATATTGAATTTTGGCTTCGTATCATCATTCAGACCAACTGGCAAATAGAGGGTATCCCTGAAGCCTTAACACTTTACCGGATCAACTCAGCAGGACTTTCAGCAAACATACTCAAGCAATTAGAGTACCTAGAGAAGCTGTTTGAAAAAACACGCTCCTACGCTCCGGAACTGATAGCTGAGTGGGAAGGGTCAGCTAAAGCTTACCAGTTGCGGTATTCAGCCCGAACCGCGGTACGTCTGCAAGCAGGCTCAATGGCTGTGAAATTGATTAATCAAGCCTTAACTGCTCACTGGCGTATTCTCCTTGAGGAGCCCCGTCGCACACTCATGACCTTGGCTGCTGCTTATTTGCTCGGACTCCTGCCACTAGACCTTTACAGCCAGATGGAGACCTTTGCCTTAAAGATGACAGGGGCCACTCAAAAACGCCGTATTCTTCAAGACCAGTCCAGTTAATCGGTATGAGCAGCAGATTTTATCAACATGCCATAAGCATGAGGATGACCTAAGCATTATGAAAGTTCTCTATCTAATCCAAACATATAAGAATTCGGAACAGGTCTTCCGGCTCGCCCAAACCATGAAGAAATCAAGTCCAGGGTCTTACATCTTAATTAGTCATAACTTCAACTACAGCAGTTTAGATGTCGCACCTATAAGAAACTTGCCAGACGTTGAAGTAATTAGTGGTAAGGGGGGACGAGGGGATTTTTCTCTAATGCAAGGGTACTTAGATGCTGTTGACTGGCTGTTTAGTCATAATATTAAGTTTGATTGGCTGATCAACATCACAGGACAAGACTATCCTACTCAACCACTTGCTCGAATCGAAAATTTCCTGGCCGAAACCAAGTACGATGGCTTTATAGAGTACTTTGAGCTGTTCCCTGAGTCCGAACATAATCTCTGGGGTAGTAGAGAAGTTGGAGACCGATATTTTTACAAGTACAGAAGGTTAAGTGGACCCTTATGTCGCTGGCAAAGAATGTTAATCAAGCTTCCACAAATCGCGATCAATAGTGCTCAGTCCTGTGTGCGAATTAATTCTGGCTATGGCCTAATGGTAGGAGTTCTGGCTACCCCATCTCCTTTTAATGATTGTTATTTATGTTACAGAGGGTCCTACTTCCATACTCTTTCCAGAAAGTGCATTCAATATTTGCACAATTTTTCAAGGCAGAACCCTGATTTAAAAAGTTACTACGAAAAAACTTGTCTTCCTGATGAGTCCTTTATCCAAACTATTTTGGTTAACAGTAGATTGTTCAATTTTTGTAATGACAATAAACGCTATATTGACTGGGCTGGCAGTCGACATGGTCATCCCCGTATCCTTACAGCAGATGATTATCCAACCTTAACAAAGGGAGGCATTCATTTTGCTAGAAAGTTTGATATGACTTATAACAATAAAATTCTAGATATGCTGGATATCAGAATATTGCACGATAGTTAATAGTAAGTTACGGCCGTTTGTCTTAACCTTACACCCATAGCAGTCACACCTCCAGATCGTTCTTTTTAAGGACATAAATCTAGATATCATCGATTTCAGATTCAAGCCCATCAGCTTTTGGACAGCTCTATCAGACAAATTTCGATATAATTTACTCCAAATTCAATTCTTTTCGCACTGATAGAGCTACCTGTTGTAGTTGAGATTTTTTAGTACCTTCAGGCAATTCACAGAAAATAACACGTCAAACATTTAGATTGGGAAGCAAAAAAATGAAAAGAGTAAATTTATTAAATGTTTTGGTTGACAACATTTCTAAAAAAGAGTTATTAGAACAACTCAAATCGGGGGTCGTATTTACTCCTAACGTCGATCACCTTATGAAATTGCAGAACGACCGGGATTTTGTGAAGGCTTATAGTATTGCCGATTATAGATTGTGTGATAGTAAAATATTAATTTATGCGTCTCGATTTTTAGGTACGCCAATAAAGGAAAAGATTTCAGGTTCTGATTTTTTTCCCGCTTTCTATTCTTATCATAAAAATAACGAGAATATTAAAATATTTTTATTGGGAGCAAAGGAAGGGGTTGCGAGTGAGGCCCAGAAAAAAATAAATCATCAGGTTGGCAGAAATATTATTGTAGGTTGCCATTCTCCATCTTTTAGGTTTGAAAAGAATGAAAAAGAGTGTGAGGAAATAATTCAAACAATTAATAGTTCGGAAGCTACAGTCTTGGCAATCGGTGTGGGCGCACCTAAACAAGAAAAATGGATATATAAATATAAACAGCAATTAACTAACATAACAATATTTTTGGCGATAGGAGCAACTATTGACTTTGAAGCAGGCAATATAAAAAGAGCACCAAGGTGGCTGAGTGATTTTGGCTTGGAATGGTTATATAGACTTTTATCTGAGCCCAAAAGATTATGGAAAAGATACTTAATAGAAGACTTACCTTTTTGCTGGTTGATTTTGAAACAAAGGTTCGCTCTTGATTTCAGGGAGGTGAAACCACAACTATCGAAGCGATGAACTGGCAAGCTAGCTTTGTGAGTGGGTTGTGTAGTTTAATATTTCAGTTGTCTTAGGAAATTAAGACCAGTCTGCATACTGCACAACAGTTTTGAAATTGGCTTATACAGAATAATGTTGAGGATTGCTGATTAGAGCTTTGGTAAGACTTAGTGGTAAAATTAATGAGAGTTAAGCGTGTAAGCCTCCATGTTTTCAGCAAGGTCTGTTATATTCTGGTAGAAAAATCCGCCAGTTAAGTTTGTTTCGTCAACTGTTATTAAAACCCAACATCTCTTAAAGACATGATATTACAACATTTAGAAAGGGCTCTTAGACATCCAGATAAAACTTATAATTTTGCTGCGCGCAAAGTCAAAGAGGTATTATTCTGGGATTACTACTACAACGCTATTCGCAACCCAAAAGTCAGATCTGCAATACCAAATAGCACCGAGCTGCATAATGAGATCGTGAAGGAACTCAAAAAGAGTAATTTTGAAGTACTTGACTTTGAAATAGATATAAGCGATTATAGCCGGTATGTAAATCAAGCAGAATACCACAAGTTTCCAACTTACTATAAAGGCGGCAAAGCAAAGAACTTTGCTGAAAAAACTCTCGAACACTACTTAGCAATCAAGTTATTAGATCTTTCTAAAAATGATATTTATATAGATGTTGCGAGTAATAACTCACCCGTAGCAGAAATATACCAGAGATTGTACGGTTGTAAGGTTTATAAACAAGATCTAATCTTGCCAAGAGGCATCAACGGCAATAATATTGGAGGAGATGCAGGTAACATGCCTGTGAAAGATGGTTTTGCTACTAAGATGGCATTACATGATGCTCTTCAATGCTTTGAGAAGGATTCAGACATAGAATTTATCAAAGAAGTCAGTAGAGTTCTTAAGAAAGGAGGAAAACTTTGCATACTACCATTATATTTTTTTACTAGCTATGCAGTACAAACTGACCCAGACGCTATGCCAAAAGGTGGTATAAGTTTTGAAAGTGATGTAATGTTATACTGTATAAAAGGTTTTGGATGCCGATTCAACCGTATTTACGATGTTCCTCAATTCGTGAATAGAATTATCAATAATCTAAATGGACTTAAATTCACTTTGTATGTCGTTCAAAACGAAAAAGAAGTTGCTCCATCCTGTTATATTAAGTTAATGGGACTTTTCGAGAAAGAATAGAGTAAGGAAACCTGTTACCCCTAGTTGGAAGGTACTGATAAGGGGACATAAGCTAGATCGTTTTTAGCTCAACTTTATCCATTTAGCTATTGTGCATAAGGATACTAAGGTAAGGTGGGAGACTCGACCCAGCTAGCAAGCAATTCAGATTTTGAGCTAGTTGAGCAACTTGGGAGCGTGTTCTAGCTATTTCGAATAGATGAATGTTCTATTCCAAGTGTCCTGGTTTACAATGGTTGCCATAAAAAATCTCAAATAGAAAAGATTTGTAGATATGAAACTACTCTTAGAGGTTTTGATAGTTATTTATCTGGCTATGGGTACCTATTATTTCACCACCTGGTTAGAATTCTTCGAGCAAGAACCCATAATTTCCTATTCTTCAGTAGATAGTTACTTATCTAGGCTGGCTTTGGTTATATCAACTATCTTCTGGCCTGTCGTTGTTCCAATTGCTTACATAGTACTTTTGAAAGCAGAGGAATCTAAGGTTTTAGACGTAACAATGAGTAATAACTCGAGCAGCTTACGTTATCTCCTTGTATCTATATATCTGAGTAATCTGATCGCCATATCTGGGTTAGCTACGTTCACTTATCTAGAGTTCATGTACCATTTTTAACTGAGTGGACATATGTAGGAGCGCTCAGCAGTAGACCCATGAAGAAGGTAACAAGGGGCATTCAAATATGCCGCATTCTTTAAAACTAATCAAGTAGCTCAGTATGAGCAGCAGATTTTATCAATACGCTATGAGCACGAGGATAGGCTAAGCATTATGAAGGTTCTCTATCTGATCCAAACTTATAAGAATCCACAGCAGATCTACCGGCTAGTCCAAGCCATTAAGAAATCAAGTCCGGAGTCTTACGTCTTGGTTAGTCATAACTTCGCCTACAGTAATTTAGACGTGGCAACAATAGAAAATTTGCCAGAAGTTAAGGTAATCAATGGTAAGGGAGGACGGGGAGATTTTTCTCTAATGCAAGGGTACTTAGATGCTCTTGACTGGCTGTTTTGCCATAATATCGAATTTGATTGGCTTACCAACATCACCGGCCAAGACTATCCTACTCAGCCACTCGCTTGCAGCGAAAAATTCCTGGCTGAAACTGAGTATGATGGCTTTTTAGAGTATTTTGAGTCGTTCTCTGATTCTGAACACAATCCTTGGGGAAATAGGTTAGGTCGCGATCGCTATTTATATGAATACTGGCGCTCAGGTGTAAGTATACCTTTATTCGAAGCTGGGCATTCTGTACGTGGTAGAATCCTAAATCGTTTAGGAAAAGACTTTAATAATGCTCAGCCTTTTATTCGAGTTAGCTGGGCTTTTGATGATGGTCTAGTGATGGGAATTCGCGCTATTTCAACTCCGTTCAATGAAAAATTTTTATGTTATGGAGGTTCTTACTTTCATACTCTTTCCAGAAAGTGTATTCAATTTTTGAATGACTTTTCAAAGCGACATACTAATATAGTAAACTTTTACAAAAAAACATCTACTCCTGACGAATCTTTCATACAAACTGTTTTAGTTAATAGTAAATTATTCAATCTTTGTAATGAGAATAAACGCTACATAGATTTTTCTAGTTGCTTAAACGGTCGTCCCCGTATACTTACGGTAGATGATTATCCAGCTTTAATTAAAGATAATATTTACTTTGCCAGAAAGTTTGACATGACCCATGATAGTAAAATTTTAGATATGTTAGATACAAGAATACTAGAAGGTAGTCAATATCAAACTGTATAAGACAGCTAAAGGAGCCTATAAAATGAAAAATTAAGTATATCTTGTACCTACCTAACTCCCTCAATAATCGCACCTCTACTGAATAATATTTAAGATGTTAAAACTAAATTACCTTTCCTTCATTCGCCACTAGGAAACTGGTGCGCTTCCACTACACACTTATTACAAATTTTCCACAATGTTGTTTAATTCTTCTGAGTTTATTTTTTTATTTCTGCCAATCGCTCTTATTGTATTCTTCCAACTTGGAGGACGGGGCTATCATCAAATAGCAATTGCTTGGCTTGTAGGTGTATCCTTTTTCTTCTATGGATGGTGGGAAGCATCTTATCTAAAATTACTGGTTAGCTCTATCCTGTTTAATTACTGCACTGGAGTTGCTCTTAGCCGTTGCTACACAATAAAACATCTTAACAAGAAACGCTTGTTAGCTATCGGTATTATATTTAACTTAGTGTTATTAGGGTATTTTAAATATGCCAACTTTTTTGTTTCAAGCATTAACGATTCATTTGGCACAAATTTCAACTTACATACCATCATTTTGCCGTTAGCAATTTCCTTCTTTACATTTAACCAAATTGCCTATTTAGTTGACGCTTATAGAGGGGACGCTAAAGAATATAACTTCTTAAATTACTGCTTATTTATATCTTTCTTTCCTCATTTAATTGCAGGACCAATTGTTCATCATAAAGAGATGATTCCTCAGTTTAATCAAAATTCCATATATCGGTTTAATGCTGAGAATATGGCGGTAGGATTAACTATTTTTTCACTAGGAATTTCAAAAAAACTCTTCTTTGCTGACTGCCTAGCCCCCCCTGCAACCCAAGTTTTTGATGCCGCCTCTCACGGTATCTCCCTAACATTCTTTGAGGCTTGGATTGGCGCTATAGCATATTCTTTACAGCTTTACTTTGACTTTTCAGGCTACTCAGACATGGCTATCGGTGCTGCTCGGATGTTTGGAATTAAATTTCCGCTCAACTTTAACTCACCTTACAAAGCTGAGAATATCATTGACTTTTGGCGGCGGTGGCACATGACGCTCTCTCGCTTCCTACGAGATTATCTCTATATTCCCTTGGGTGGTAATCGCAAAGGAAAGCTTCGTCGCTACCTAAATTTAATGATTACGATGCTACTAGGTGGTCTTTGGCACGGGGCAGGTTGGACTTTTGCATTTTGGGGTGGTTTACATGGAATCTACCTAGTTATTAATCATCAATGGGATTCGTTTCGCCAAACACTAGGGCATGACCCAAGCAAGAGTAGCTGGTGGAGTCAAGGACTAGGTTATCTCACGACGTTTATAGCAATAGTCGTAGCATGGGTATTTTTTAGGGCAGAAAATATGGCTGCTGCCCTCGCAGTTTTAAAGGGTATGATAGGGGCCAATGGTATATCTTCACCATTCTCAAGTTTTATAACTACAACAAAAGTAGTAATATTAATATTACTACTTTTAATTGCTTGGTTAACTCCTAATACACAGCAGTGGATGGCTCAGTATAATCCGGCAATAGATGTAGTAAAAAATTCTTTTCCCGCTAAGCGCTTATGGAAAAGGTTGCAATGGCAACCTACCACAGCATTGGGTGTGATATTCGGAGTTCTGATATTCGTTGCTACCAAGACTTTGCTAGCAGCACCTACAAGCGAATTTTTGTACTTTAATTTTTGAGTTATATGGCATCCTTCAAATATTTAAAGTCCGTGTTACTTAGCCTGTTGGTTAGTTACGTCATTTTTGTCTTACTTGCTATTTATCAAATAGGTGCTCTTACAGAAAGTTCTCATGAGCTTTATGAAGTAATTATGCTAAAAACTAGCATTGCCAATTCGATAAAAACACCTAAACTACTTATAGTTTCCGGATCAAATTCATTCTTTGGCATTAGTAGCCAAATGATCACAAAAGAAACTGCTATTCCTACTGTTAACGTAGGTTTGCATGCCGGCCTCGGTATCGATTACATCTTAGATAAAGCGCGATTTTTAGGAAAACCTGGAGATACAGTTCTTATACCCCTTGAGTATGAACTTTATATGTCAGATACTAGAACTTCCAGCGTTCTCGTTGATTATGTGTTTGCACACGATACTAAATACCTTTCAACTCATCCTTGGCTTGTAGCATTACTCTCTTTGAAACGTTTATCTCTTGGAATTTATACAAAACTCCATCCCTCTCTACAGTCGAAAACTTCAGATCGGCCCACAGTCGTTCTCAATAAAAGTGGAGATGCAATTAATAATAAGAAAATCAACATGACAGAGACTCAATATAGGACGCTTAACAACGCCTCTCCTATAAAAATAAGAAGTAGGCTTTTACACAATAAATCTAGCCTTGAGGTCTTACGAGATTTTGCAGAATGGTGCGCTCAAAATAGAATCAAGTTAATTGCAACTTGGCCCAATACTGTGTGGTTTAAAGATTATGAAAAGCCTATTTACCTGCAGATGTTTCAGGATATAGAAAAGTTTTATCAAGATATTAACGTGCCCATTCTTGGCAAATACAGCGGCTCCATGTACGACAAATCTATGTTTTATGATACTTATTATCACTTAAATGATGAGGGAGTAGATCGCCGAAGTAGACAGTTAATAAATTTACTTAGGCCATATTTAAAGCAAATTATGAACGGTCAAACTTGATTCTAAAGTTCTTGATTAGCAGGGGTAGACTCCCACCAAGTAAACTAGGTTGTTAAAAATCTACTATGGGAGGAGCTACAACTCATTCGCGAGATTTGAGCGGAGTGGGCCGTAACTTTATCAAAAAACGAGATTCCATGAGCAAAGCTCGTGATACTTGACAAAGGTAAGAGATTTTCAGTATATTGTTACTTGAATTTGATAGACGTGTTATTACCAAGATGTTTTAGCCAGCGGTACAGGTGCTGCGGGCTGCTAGAGAAGACACTTAGAGTGAACTTTAGCAACCCTAGTGAGAGGAATAAGAATATCTTATCGTTGAGTTGGATCAAGAAGCTGTCTGAACTAAATCTCTTGCCTTAGAGTTCTAAATTTTTTGTAAAGCCAAGCAAATAAGATTTAGTATAATCACTAAGGTATCGCTTCCGTGAAATATGAGAACAATCCCCACGGAAAACAAAGATTTCTTTGCCGAGATCGGGTCTGCTGGGATCTGTTTTTCATCTTAGACCAATCTTGCCCGTGACGCTCTCGTTAAGTTAAATCTAAGCCCTAATAAGTCACCTTATCAGTCTTAAAGCAACTAAACCTAACGCATGTTGAGGTTAAAGATCGTTTGGCTGAGGCCCTTGAAGAACAGAAGGGGCCTCAAGTCTGAGATGGGTGAGAAGTCAAGTTATATAGGCAAAAATAGACACCTCTTGTTGGTTACGACAAATAAGCGACCATCACCGGAGTAAAGTTTTAGCTCACTTATATGGGACCCGTAAAGATGAGGGTCCCATTGAAGCATTGACCACTGCCGCTAATAGAGGCCAATAGAGGAGTAGGAGCATTGTTTGAATCTATGGACATCGGGCCGCTTGCCTTGCTAAATTGCTTTGGTCGGAGTGCGACGAGGGATCTGTTCCTCGTTTCTCAAGTGCCGCTCGGGCTGCAGGAGCATTTGGAGGCAGCTATTGGCTGGCTCAAGCGCGCGCATGATATTAGCACCGACGAAGGGGTGAGCTGGGGGTATTCGCTTAAGGGTGGATGGCGGCCCTCCTACCGCGAGACATCAGGCTATATTGCTATCACGTTCTTCGACTTGGCTAAGCAGTTAAAGGATGATGATTCCTGGCAGCGGGCAGTAGCGATATCCAAGTGGCTGTGCCAAATGCAGAATGCTGACGGGTCGATCTCCGACCCACGCTACGGCTCTGAGGGGATTGTCTTTGACACAGGGCAGGTACTGCTGGGGCTGGTTCGAGCATTTGAGGAGACGCAAGAGCCGTGTTTCCTTCGGGCAGCTGAAAGGGCTGGAGACTGGTTAGTCAAGGTTGCCGATTCAGAAGGGTGTTGGACTCATAATACGCATTTTGGCATACCACATGTTTACAACACGCGCGTGGCGTGGCCTCTCCTTAGGTTAAACACTTTCAGCCTAAGCTCCGAGCGGGAGAGGATTGCACGGGCCAACCTGGACTGGGCGTTAAGCCAGCAGCGGAATGGATGGTTTGAGCAATGTGCTTTCAGGCAGGAAGTTGCTCCCTTCACTCACACCATCGCCTACACTATTCGGGGTCTTTTCGAGGCGGGCCTCCTGCTCGGAGAACAGAAGTATGTCGATGCTGCCATCAAGGGGGCCGAGGCGGTGATGGGGCACGTACGCTCGGATGGGTTCATCCCAGGCCAGATCGATACCAATGGCAGAGGAAATGGGCACTTCTGCTGTTTAACAGGCAACTGCCAGATGGCTATTGTGTGGCTTAAGCTTTTCGAGCGGACGGGCAAGCGGCAGTTCCACGGGGTCGCCGCTGACAGCCTCCAATATGTCATGTCCTGCCAAGACATTTGCTCCTCCGATTGGAACATCCGGGGTGGCATTAAAGGGTCACAGCCAATCTGGGGGAAATACACGCGGTTGTCGTATCCGAACTGGGCCACAAAGTTTTTTATTGACGGTCTGCTGATGCTCTCAAGGTGACAAACATGGATAGAGTACAGATCCTGCACGGCGATTTCGACGCTGCAACAGGTCATGCTTTCAACTCTGTAATAGCTGATGCAGTCAAGGTGACTGCCACGAATAGGGTACAAATTCTGAACGGCTGGTTCGACCCTGTAACAACTGAAGAGACTGTAGAGTGGGTAACCCGATGGCTTCAGTCAGGCCATAGAGGATATCTCTGTACAATTAACGTCGCCATCCTGATGATGATGACCTCAGCTCCTTGGTTACAGCAGTTCGTTGATGAGGCAGCATTGATTGTGGCTGACGGCCAACCAATTGTCTGGGCCTCACGATTACTCTCTCATGCTGTGCCAGAACGGGTGACGGGAGTTGACCTTATCGATGCCCTAGCACGCCAAGCCGAGCAGGAGAGATTCCGGATCTACCTGCTGGGGGCAACTGCAGCAGTGGTCCAAGCAGCAGCGCAGTCCCTCCAACTGAAGTATCCTCGACTTCAAATATGCGGCTTTGACGACGGCTACTTCTCCAGGGCTGATGCACCTGAACGCGTACGAGCTATCCGCAAGAGCGGTGCTCAGATTCTCCTAGTTGGGATGGGGGTACCTCGGCAAGAAATTTTCCTGCAGGAAAATTTGTCTAATTTAGGCGTGAACTTGGCAATTCCGGTTGGTGGCAGTTTCGATGTCATTGCGGGCAAGAAGCGACGAGCGCCGCGCTGGATGCAAGAATATGGGCTGGAATGGCTCTATCGACTGCTCCAAGAGCCCCAAAGACTGTGGAAACGCTACTTGGTAACGAACTCGCAATTCATCTATCACTTGTTGCACAAGTTGCTGCACCTTCAACTTAGCTGGCATAAAGCTGAATTGTTGAGAATGAAGTCGAAAATGACTAACTCCATTAACGAAACAATCAGTTTTTATGGTATTAAAGTCCCCTAGTTTACCCTTTGAAACTACCTACTTTTACACGAATGACTGAGAAGTATACGAACACCAAGAAACCTAAAAAATTAATTCTCGTGGCAGGGTGTTTAGCACCTAGCCTGGCGACTGGTGGCTGCTCGATCGACACTTGGTTTATCAAGGTGCTACCTCTAGCAATGAATTTATAAGTGGTGTGGTCGTGTAGTGGCAGAAGTTGACTGAGAAATTTGCTTCAAAATGGTATGGAGATTAATGCTAATTAGCTCTACTCAGGTGACAACTCATCCCAGGGGAATTTACAACAAAGAAAATTTCGAGGTAATCCTATGAAAGCCGTGATACTAGCTGGAGGGCTCGGTACTCGACTGAGTGAAGAAACCACCATCAAGCCAAAGCCTATGGTCGAGATTGGTGGTCGGCCCATTCTCTGGCACATTATGAAGACCTA
>JAABUQ010003025.1_pt1 | contig 31792 bp, 37 predicted proteins | sample 5560001 | NCBI WGS metagenome assembly JAABUQ01 (sample SAMN10711888, study PRJNA513371) | rock metagenome | isolation source: Antarctica rocks | place: Antarctica: Victoria Land, Finger Mt nord | collected 2015-12-18 | reverse complement strand
TGGGACTCGCGCCCGTGGTCGGCGTGCCGTTGCCGCTGATCAGCTTCGGCGGTTCGGCGCAGATGACGGTGCTGCTGTGCCTCGGCATCCTGATGTCGATCGACCGCCACGGCAACGAGCGGGAGCGGTGGTAAAGACCTGCGGGTATGGTGGGCGCACTTGGGCTCGAACCAAGGACCCGCTGATTAAGAGTTCTAATCCGTGGCATCCCGAGCGGTCCTGTTTCGTCCAAAACCCTTGCATTTCTGCGGTTTTCGTGTCCAGTATCGTCCCGTGATTTCCGTGGGTATCCCGCCCCAAGTGATACCCGGGGTATCAGGGGTGGGGTTCGCTGACGGAAAAACAGCGGAACGGGAGCTGGGAAACATGGCGGGTAACGCGGGTCTGACGGATGCCAAATTGCAAGGGCTCAGAGCGCCAGCGTCGGGTCGATTGGAGGTGAGCGACCCGGCGGTGCCCGGCCTGCGCGTCCGGGTCGGCGCGGGCGGGGCAAAGACGTTCATCATCCGCAAGCGAGTGGCCGGGCGCATCCGCAACATCACCGTCGGACGCTACGGTTCGCGGTTCACTTTGGCGGAAGCCCGCAAGCGAGCCCGGACGATCCTGAGCGACATCGAGGCTGGCGGGGCTCCCCTGCCCACCCCTCCCCGCTCCAAGCCGACAGGACCGGCGGCGGGTACCATTCGGGCGCTTGTGCCTGAATACCTCGCCAGCAAGGCCGAGCTGCGCTCGCATCGCGAGATCAAGCGGGTGCTCGACGCTTACGTCGTGCCGGTGCTCGGCGACCGGCTGGCGGACGCCGTGACACGGGCGGATGTGACGCGCCTGGTCGATGACATCGCGGCGAAAGCGCCCGTCATGGCGCGCAACGTCCATGCGCAGTTGTCCGCGTTCTACGGCTGGGCCATGCCGCGGCTAGATCGGCTCCCCGCCAATCCGTGCCGCGATGCCGGACGCCCGAGCGCTCCCAAGGCGCGCGACCGAGTGCTATCAAACTTGGAGCTTCGTACCCTTTGGGAGCTTACTGAGGCCGAGCCGCTTCCGTGGCGTCCGGCACTGCGGCTGCTCATGCTGACGGGTCAACGGCGGGAGGAGGTGTTCGCCGCCGATCGGGCCGAGTTCGACCTGAGCGCGATGCTGTGGACCATCCCGGCGAACCGCGCAAAGAACGGGGTCGAGCATCGGGTGCCGCTCACGGCGGACGCAATGGCGCTCCTGGGCAAGGTTCCGGAGGTCGTAGGCAGTCCGAAGCTGTTCCCGGCGCGGGGCACGGCGTTGAACGGGCCGAGTGGCTTTTCCAAGGTGCAGGCGCGGTTGCGGGCGGGACTGGCGGATAAGCTCGGCCCCGTGCCCGAATGGCGGTTGCACGACGTCCGCCGCACGGTCGCTACCGGGATGCAGCGGCTCGGCATCCGGCTTGAAGTGACGGAAGCCGTGTTGAACCATATCAGCGGGAGCCGGGCCGGGATCGCGGGCGTGTACCAGCGGCATCACTTCATGGAGGAAAAGAGGCACGCGCTCCAGGCATGGGCGGCTGAGCTGGACCGGATCGTGCGCGACAGTGGGCGCGGGAATGTGGTGGCGATCCGATGACGGAGGAGGAGAGGTATCGCCTTTTGACGAGAGCACACAATGCGTTGTTCGGGATCGGACCTCTTAAGCCCATTGCCGACCTGCTACGTTCCGATGTCGAGATCAACGCCAAGTCGAGGGCGATGTTAGCTGACCTGTTCGACCCGGTCGAGCAAGACAAGCCCCGTTTAGCCGTGCAATGGCCGAAAGATGGTAGGCCGAAAACTCCGGAGTCGGTTTGCAAGCACAACGCAATCATAGAAGCTGGATATGCTTATAGGTTCATGCGGGCGCGCGGTATCCCTGCGAAGAACGCGTATCACTGGTGCTTCAAGAAGTTTGATGTCGCTGCAAGCACAATCCGAGCCGAAAATAGCAAATGGAACGCCGAGCAAGACCGCAATCGCAGAGTATCGGCTGCTGCAAACCAGCTCGCGCAAGAGCGCGGCGTCGACTTTTCAGCGGTCGTCGACGAGGTGATCGCGGCTGACATCGCCATACACATCCGCCCGCGCCCACTCGACCCGTAATGTTGCTCGCCAGCTAACCCGGAGTAAGATGGCGCTAGTTAACTCTGGGTTAGCTGGCGCTAAAACTTGATGACAAGCCCCGTTCCGTGCCTATGGTCCCTAGCCGTCATAGGAATTCTGGGGACGGCAACCATGTCGAGATTACTACGGCTCCCGGACGTGCTCGCGCTGACGGCGCTCTCGCGTTCCAAATTGTACGTCTACATGGGCGACGGGACGTTCCCCAAGCCCGTGAAGATCGGCGCGCGGGCGAACGCATGGCCCGAAAATGAAATCGCCGACTGGATCAACTCGCGCGTCGAGCGTCGCGAGGCCGCGTGATGGAAGCGCAAAGCCCCCGGCCGGGTATGGCCGAGGGCTCCGTTAATCGCTGTGGCGGCGAAGACGGAAGCCCTAACACGATGCGACGCGGTTCGTCTATGGCGCGCCGTCCCCGGCTAGCGGGTACGCTTCGCCTGCACTTCGGGGCGTCGAACGTCCGCTCGCCCGCGAAGCGCTCAGTCCCCCGCGACACTCCCGCCAAGCCGGGGCCCCTGCCTACCTACAGCTCGGAGATCGCCGCGACGCTTCAAGCCGACGCGGTGGTGGTCGAACCTAGCACGTCCGCCGGGTACGCCGTCACCACGCGCCCGCTTTGCTTCGAGCTGGCGCGCCACTTCCCGCTTGCATGGCAGGCGTTGGAACATGCCGAGGTGTTGGCGGGGGGGATCGGCGGGCGCGTGGTCGACCGGACCGGGGTTGTCGCGTGACACCGGCAGAGAACATCGCCCGGGCGTTCGGCGGCGAGTTCCGAAACGGGCAAGGGTTCGTCCCGACGCTAGGGCATAGCGCCAAGGATCGAGGAACGACCGTCAAGGATGCCGATGGTGGCGACGTGGTGTTCGCCAGCTTCAACGGCGGCGACTGGCGCGAACTGAAGGACGAATGTCGGCGGCGCGGGCTGTTGCCCGAACGCGACCGTGCCGACGGTGGTGGTGGCTGGCGCGACGTTGCCCGTTTCGAATATGTCGGTGCGGACGGCACCGTCACCTATCGCACCTTGCGGAAGGAGAAACCGGGCGAGCGGAAGCGGTTCGTGGCGCAGCGGCCGGACGGGCGCGGCGGTTGGGTCAACGGCTTGGGCGATGCCGAGCGGGTGCTGTACCGCCTGCCCGATATTCTCGCGGCTGATCCTGCCACTGTCGTCTATCTCACGGAAGGCGAGCGCAAAGCCGACAAGCTGGCGGGCTGGGGCATGGTGGCGACCGCCATCGCGTTCGGCGCGCGCGGCTGGCGCGACAGCTATGCGGCGGCGTTGTCGGGTAGGACCGTGATCGTCCTACCCGACAACGACGACGAGGGGCGCGGCTTTGCGGAGAAAGCGGCGGCGAGCATCCGCGCGGCGGGCGGGCGCATCGCGATTGTGGAGCTGCCCGGCCTACCCGTGAAGGGCGATGTGATCGACTGGAGCGGAACGGCTGACGATCTGCGCGCACTGGTCGCCGCCACCCTTGCGCGCGGCGCACGTCCGATCGCCGCGACGCCCTATCTGTGGCGGGACCCGGCGACGATCCCGCCGCGTCCATGGGTGTTCGGCCGCTGGTTCCTTCGCGGCACCGCGACGGCGGTGATCGCGCCAGGCGGGATCGGCAAGACGACGTTGCTCGACACGACCGCGCTGTCGCTTGTCACCGGCCGCGCGGTGCTCGGAAAGAGCGTGTGGGGCGGCGCGAAGCGGGTGTGGCTATGGAACCTGGAGGACGACCTGGAGGAACGCTCCCGCTCGATCCAGGCCGCCGCAAAGCACCATGGCGTCACTCCCGATGATCTGGCGGGTCGGCTGTTCGTCGACAGCGCGATGGACGGCTCCGGGCTTTGCACGGCCGTCGAGGATGGAGCTGGCTTCCGTCTCATCGTCCCCGTCTACGAAGCCATCACGGCCGAGCTGATCGCGCGCGGCATCGACGTCCTGATCGTCGACCCATTCGTTTCCAGTCACGAGGTAGAGGAGAACGCGAACAGCAAGATCGACAAGATCGCGAAGGCTTGGGGCCGAGTCGCGAAGGACGCCAGTTGTTCGATCGTCCTGGTCCACCACACAAGCAAAGCCGGCGCTGCGGAGGTTACGGCATTGTCGGCGCGCGGCGCGGTAGCGCTCGTCAATGCGTGTCGTTCAGCCTTGGTGCTGAACCGCATGGACGATCAGGAAGCCGAGCGCTTCGCTATCGAGGATGACGCGGAGCGCCGACGGCATTTCACCGTGCAGGACGATAAGCACAACCGCGCGCCGGCCGAGAAGGCGGACTGGTTCCGGCTCGCGTCGGTCGACCTTGGCAACGGCGATAGCGTGGGCGTCGTCGAGCCGTGGAGCCCGCCGGACCCGTTCGATGGGCTGACCGGCGATCACCTGTACCGCGTTCAACTCGCGCTCGTGGAAGGCGAGCATCGAGAGGATTGGCAATCACCGGCATGGGCCGGGATTGTCGTCGCGAATGTGTTGGGGCTCGATCCAAAGGCCAAGGCTGATCGGGCGCGCATTCGCAAGGTGCTGTCGACGTGGGTCGAGGCAGGCGCGCTCCGCATTGCCGAACGGGATGATGAGAAACGCAAGCCGCGCAAGTGGGTCGAGGTCGCGAGGTGGCAGAACGACACGTCCACTCCACCGCTAAACGGTGGAGTGGAGCGCGGTGGAGCACATGAGGCAAAAGTCTGCTCCACCACCACCCCCGCCCCTTTAGGGGCGGTGGGGTGGAGCAAGTTGCCAGGGGTGGTGGAGCAAAGGGCAAATGATGGCGGTGGAGCAACACCGTCGATCACGGGGCAGTGGCGCGAGAACCCGGCGCTTGGACGACGCGACCTAAGCCGCGTCGTCTTCCCGGCCGAGCCCGACATCGGCGACCCGAGTACTACGTACACCGAGCGCGGCCTTGGAGGCCCCGCGCCCAACTCAGAATGGAAAGATGATGGGGGCGGGATTGTGTGGGGTGATGCTGACGACGGGAGGGGCAACTGATGTCTGTCCGTCGCCCGCCGTCGGGGGGAACCGCGAATGCTCGGTCCGATGATCGCGTCGCCCGACTTGTCACGCCGGAAGCGCGCAAGCACGGAGACTACCGTGAGCAAATTGTGCGCGTCGGTCCCGGCGAAGTTCAAGGGGTCGTTAACGGCACCCATCGAGTAGTCCGTAACTGCGGGGCAACCACTCTTGATCGGTGGCGACCTGGGCTCAGCGCTGCTCAGGCGAGTGCGATCGACCTTTACGTTAACTCCTGGCACCTCCACGTTGGTGAGGCCCGAGTTAGCGCGAACTATTCTGCTACCGCTACCATCCGAACGACAGGATCGGGGGTTGAAGATATTGCCATTCACCGACTTCAGGCCAGGCAAACTCTTGACCTGATTAACCGCGAGGTATTCGCGCGCTTCCCCAAGCACTACAGCGCGACTTTCCACAACGTCGTCATTGACGACATGGCCGCGTTGGGTGCGGGACGGCACCTGATACAGTCCACCAAGGGAGCGCAGCACGCGGCCCGGACAGTGGTGACGTTCATCGCGGACCAGATCGACTTCGCACTTGCCCGAAGCGATCACGCTTGACGAGGGGGCCCCCACGGTTCAAAGAAACACCATTCGTTACAGCTTTGCCCGCCGCCGCTAGGTGAGTGGGCTTTTTCTTTCCAGCCGCACTCGCTCGCCAGCTCTATTTCAGGGCTCCCGCCGGCGCGTCCGCTTGGTTCGAGGAAATCCCATGCCCGAACATAACTTCATCAGCCTCGTGCATCATCGCGGCTCCGAACCGACGTTCATCAACGCCGCCGCGATCATGGCCGTTTCAGCGTGCCAGCCCGGCAAAGGCGGAGCGATGCTCAAACTGCCGGACGGGTCGCTGTTTCGCACCGATACGAATGTCGACGTTGTTCTCGCGATGATCGCCGGTGCGGGGGCGGCGGCATGAACTATGACCTGCCCCGCTCCCGCTACTCTTCCCCGCGACCGGTTGCGGCGCTCCTAACACGCCTGAGCGGCCTTGTGGCGCGCGAGCCCGCTCCGGCCGCCAGCCCGGCCCCACCGCCAGCGCCAGCGCCCGCACGGAAGCCTTGCCGCCGCGTGTCGGACGCCGCCGAATTCGCGCACCTGTCGCGGCCAGCATTAGGTGCCGTTCCGGTGGAGCCGGGCGAGTTCGCGCACCTGGGATGGCCCGGCGGACACGCGCCCTACCGTTCCGGCTTTCCCGCCGTTCGCGGCTGAGCAGGACACCCGAAAGGAATCGACATGACGAACCCGAGAAAGCCGACCCGGCCCGTAACAGTATCTCCGTTCGCCACCCTATTGTCGGGCGTGGTGGTGGCGTCAAAGGCGGCGAAGCGCGCGAAGGCGACGGGCGGGAGCAACCGGCCCGCGTCGACCGGAAAGCCCGCCCGAACCGATGCCGCGCCCTTCGCGCACCTCGCGCCCGGGGCTGGGTCCGCCGCATCGCGCACGGGGGCGGACGTGCTCGCCGACCGCATCGTCCACGGCTCCGCAACTGTCGACGCCGAACCGGCAGCGCGCCCACCGCGCGACCTCGCCGCCCGTGCCGCCGCCGCCCACGCCAAGGTCAACGCCGCGCCAGCCCCGCCCGCGCCGGGCAGCTTTGCCGCGCGGGTTGCCGCCGCCGTGAAGAAAGCCGGGCGCTGAGCGCATCCGCGCCAGTCCAACCCTAGGAGATCGCCACCATGCCGAACGAACCCGCCAGCGGGGCCGCTCCCGCGCGCCCGATCGTGTTCCTGAATCCCGAAACCGTGCGGCACCTAGACCGCGCGGGGCTGGTCGCCGAAAGCCGCGCCGCGATCGGCGTAGCGGGGCAGCGTTCGTTCCGAGACGAGCCGGTCGACGCGCTGAACGCGCTTTGCGAGGCGGCGGGAGCGTTGCTGGTCGGCACGGCCCCGATACCCGGCATCGCCGACGTGCGCGGGTTTCTGGTCGGCATCGGCGTGCGCGCTGAGTTCGGGCCGGAGTGGCTGGCGGGAACGCTCGCGACCGATCGCAAGGGCGCAATCGCGCAATGGTGCGAGCGGCACGGCAGCCCGCTATGCGTCGTGATCGACCGGCCTGGCGCGGCCCCGTCACGCGCCATCCGCATCAACGTACCTGAGGGGCATAGCCTCACCCGCGCCGCGGCGGACCAGGCGCTCGCGCTGTTGGGGCTGAGCAACGACTGAGCCCGTTTGCGGGTAGTGGCGGGTAGTGGCGGGGAACGCTGCGGGAAACGGCGCGGAAACACGGTGCGCGAACGTAAGTGAACCTCTCCGCGCAAACGCGGGCAACACACACACCCCCTAAAGGGGGACGTTGGCGCACCCCCAAAGGGGTCCGCGCCTGCCAAAGCCGTCCTACCTTGGCCCGTCCGACGAATCGCCGCCCACCCGTTCCGCACGGCGGTTTGGGTCCTTCCTGGCCCCTACTTAGACGGGGGTATTGCGCGCCCCCCACGTCCCGCTCGCTAAGGTCGCGCCGAAAACCGATGTTATGTTAGCTTTGACCCCGGTTGTTCGCGCCCGTCCGCGTTCGGCGCGCCTCACCTTGACCGCCCGCACGCCACCCGAACACCTCACCTCCAACGAAGGAACTATCATGCCCCCGATCACCGATCCTACGAAGCTTGCCGAGTTGGTCGATCTCAACCAAGCCTCTCTCGACGCCTACGCGGCAGTTCAGACTAGGGCGGCAGAACGCAATGAGGCGATCGGCCGTCGTGACTCCCTGCGCGAGCAGCTAGCGGCTCACAATCGAGCCGAGCCCGCAGCCGCGCCGAACACGGCTGATGAGTTGAGCGCCGCCCTGGCGTCCGACCCGAACGCGGCAGCGTCGTCCGATTGGAGCGACAAACTGATCGAGGGCGAAGCTGCGGCGTCTGCGGCGCGGGCGACGTGGCAGGGACGCCGGACGGTGTTTGTCCAAGCGATCGTGCGCGTCGATGGCGAGGTAGCGGAGTTGGAGGCGATCTGGGTCAAAGCTGAACTAGCGAGCGAGGAAGTAGCGCAGGCCTTTTATCACGCGGCACGCTCCGCGCTTGTCCGCGAGATGGAGCTACGCTTCGACGACTTCTATCAAGCCGTGCTCGGGCCGTTGGACGGGTTGAACAGTGCGATTGGGGGCCGCGCTGCCGGCATTTCGCCCGATAGTGTCTTGGCGATCGGCTACGGGCACGCTGGCAGCATCTTTCACACCCGCAAGCTGTTTCCGGCAGCCGATCGGGCGATCGCTCGACAGGCGTTGGCCAACTTCCGGTTGAGGCTCAACGAGCCTTTACCAGCGAAGGCGCGGACGCGGGGCTGACCTTGATGGCCGTTCTGCACCCGATCACGAAAAGCGAAGCGTGGATATGCGGGGTCAACCGGGACCGCGCTGGGGGTCGGTTTTCCCCTGCCAACATCCCGGCCCGCGACTTGGAGGCGATATGCTCACCATCGACATAAGCGGCGATATCAAGCCGCTCCAAAAGGCGTTCACCGAGTTCCAGAAGAAGCAGGTGCCGTTCGCGACCGCGCTGGCGCTCACCCGCCTGGCGCAAGGTGTTGTCGCGGTGGAGGGGACCGAGATCGACAAGACGTTCGACTCCCCGACCGCTTTTACCCGCAGCTCGATCACGCTCAAGTCGGCGACCAAGGCGGACCTAACCGCGATCGTATATCCGCGCGAGATCGCCAGTCACTACCTGGAGCCTTACGTTAATGGCGGAAACCGGGACTATGGCAACAAGAAGGGGTTCCTGGTCCCCAAGGGCGCGCGAGTAAACAGGTTCGGCAATCTCACTCAGAACGCGCTCAAAAACCTAGAAAGCAAGCCCAACGTGTTCATCGGTGCGGTGCGCTTGAAAGGCGGCGTGGAGATACGTGGAGTGTGGCAGCGGCCGGGTCCCGCCGGGGTTGGGCGTGGCAAGCGTCGGGGTAAGGGGGCACTCCCGCGCAAGCCGCTCAAGCTGCTCATTCGCTTCGAGGACACGACGCCCGTGCCGCGACGCCTGCCGTTCTATGAGTCCGCGAACACCTACCTGAAGGCCAACGTGCAGCGCGAGTTTCTGAAGGCGTTCGCGGAAGCCATGAAGACCGCAAAGCCGTGACGCCGCTCCCGCCGCCCGTCATATTCTTGGATATCGACGGGGTGTTGAACATCACCCGCATGGTGCGGCGGACGGGGCCGGTCCGGCTCCGAAAGGACGGGCGACCATATCGGATAACCACGTCCCTGGAGCGCGAGCGTCGCTGGTCAAAGGAAGCGGTCGCGCAGATCAACCGGCTGCTGTTCTTCACCCGCGCCGTGCTGGTGCTGTCGAGTTCGTGGCGGTTGCAGCCGGACGCGCGCGACACGCTGGCGAGCCTGGGCGTGATCGGGCCTTGGCATGCCGCATGGCGGACTGAGGAACTGGCGGCCGGGCGTGGTGCCGAGATAACCCGATGGCTACAGGTGAACGGCGAGCCGCGACACGTCATCATCGACGACTGGCCGCGCGAACTGTCGGCGCACCGCGCACGCCTGGTGCTGGTGAGCGACATGGCCGGACTGTCGCACACCGATGCCAACGCCGCGCGGGACATCCTGATCGCCCAATCCCCCAGAGAGCGCGAGCGGCACGCCGTCGCCGCCGCTCCCGCATAGAAGGCGCTAGGAGGGCCTAGGAGCGACGATGCGCCTGAGGTAGGTTGGACCGCAGGGCGCGCGGTTTCGGCCCTGTAGGAGCATTGGAGCCGCCTTAGAGGGGGTGTGTAGGCCCTCCCGGAGCTTTTGGGTCCTTCCTGGCCCCTGCTTAAACGGGGGTATTGCGCGCTCGCGTCCCCTTCCCAGCTACAACCCTCAAAAGTTGGTTGTCGATTGCCGGTTGTCGCCCGGGTTGGGGGACTTCGGCAAGAAAACCGGCGGAAACCGGTGCTTTTTGCGACAACTTTTGTCCCCGCCGCGTGTGACAACTGACGCCCGAAAGAGACCGGGTTGTCGTCGGCGGTTGTCAAGGGAGTCCCCGCGTGTCGACAACTTCACTCACTGAATATGCGAACGCACACGGCGCGACCCGGCAGGCGGCTGCGAAGTGGAAGCAGCGCGGCACGCTGATCATGTCCGGGCAGGCCGTTGACGTGGAGGCGTCAGACAAACGGATGAAAGAGTCGGGGCTCGGGCGCTATCGTCCGAACGCAATGCCGAATGCTGCATCGCCCGACGGGCAGGAGAACACCTCTAGTGCGGGCATATCCGAAGAGCGTGTCTCGGCCCTGGCCGAACAAATGGTCGCGAAGAAGGGCGTCTTATCGCTGCACGACGCTCAGCGCCTGAAAGAGACATATCTCGGGCGGATGCGCGAATTGGAGTACGACCTAAAGGTCGGGACCGTCGTGTTGATCGACGATGCCGTGCGCGAGACGGGAAAACAGCTTGCTCGGGTTCGCACGCATTTGCTCGCAATCCCGACGAACATAGCCCCTGTCGTTGCGCGGACGACTTCGCCGGTGGCGGCCGAGGCCATCATCCGAGAGGCGATCCATCAAGCCTTGGAAGAACTGACAGCGGACAAAGGGCGGGAGGCCCTGCTTTCGGCCGCCAACAATGGAGACGATGATGCCTGACCTCAACCCTACACCGACACTTGATGCTTTTGACCGAATGTTAGCGGAGGAAGCGCGGCAACACCTCGCGCCTTATGACGAGCATGGTCGGCTCCGAACGGAATTGACCCCCGCCGAAACGGCCGACATCGCATCCTTGTCTGAGCGCAACAGCTTCTAGCCCGTCCGCCTTTACCCATCGCGCGGCGACCCGAGTCTGCGGTCGCGCCCATCCCCTCTCGCCGCCTTTTCGCCGAGATCACCCCGCCGCGCACCGCGCGCGGCTTTTTGGAGAATGAGCATGGACGAACCCCTGAGCACTCCCGCGCCTGTCGATGCGCCCGACGGCGAAGCGATCATCACCTTGCGGACCCCTGTCGAGTTCGCAGGCGAGACGTACCGCACCATGCGCCTAAGCGAGCCGACGGCGGGCGCATGGGAGGCCACCGACGGCTTGGACGGCCTGGAGTTTTCCATGCGGGGCCTGTCGATCGCGAGCGGACTTCCCTATCTCGCTATCGGCTTGATCCGGGTTCGGGATATTCGGGACGGCATCGCCGCGCTTGGACGTATGTATCTCGACGTCGACGAGGTAAAGCCCGGCCCTGAGGAAAGCGCGACCGAACGGACGATCACGCTCCGCAAGCCCGTAGTGCTGGGCGAAACGTACACGGAGCTACGCTTGCGCGAGCCGACCGCGACCGAATGGCGGGCGTTCGATCACCTGTCCGGCGCGGCGGCGGACATGAAGGCGGTGGCGACGATCACCGGCCTGCCCGACGTGGTGGTGCGGCAAATCGGCATCCGCGACTTGCGCACGGCGGCGCGGTGGCTCGGCCGTTTTTTCGACAACGCCCCGGCGACTGGGGCGGCATCCTAGACGCGCTTGCCACCCGGTACGGCAGGACCCCCGCCGAGATCGCCGCGCACCCGTGGAGCGAGTTGCTTCAATGGTGCGCGTGGGCGGGCATGAACATCGAACCCGCGCAGGACCAGGCGGCGGGGTGAACCTTGGGACCGGCCATCGTGTCGGTCCCGCCCCCGTAGGAGGCCCACATGAGCGAAGCGGTATTCCAAACCAAGATCACCGCGAAGGATGACACCGGCAAGGGTGTCAAGGCGGCGGAAAAGACCATCGGGCAGCTACCCCGGCAAGCGGCGGTGCATGGCAAGCGCGCCATGTCGGAAATGGACAGTGCCGTCACGAAAAGCGGTCGCGGCATCCTATCGACGTTCACGAAAATGGAGCGCGCGAGCGCGTCGGCGATCGGCGGCGGTGGCGGGGTTATCAGCCGCTTGTCGTCGGTCGCGTCGGTGGCGTCGTCGGCAGGGTCCGGGCTCGGGGAAGCGGCGGCGGGCGCTGGCCTGCTAGAGGGCGCGATGGGCGCGCTGGCGGGTGCGGGCGCAATCGCAGCGGGCGTGATCGCTGGTGTGGTGGTCGGCACCGACAAGCTGGTCGGCAGCTGGGCCAAGGGTGTGCTCGGCGCATCGAACCTCGCCGCCACGATCGGCGTCACGACCAAGGCGCTTCAAGAGTTCCAGGCGGCGGGCGAACGCGTCGGCGTCGACAAGGGTACGGCGGCGGGGGCGATATCGGGCCTGTCCGGCACGCTGAACGACGCGCGCTATGGCCGCAATCCGGCGGCGATGGCCGTGCTGGCGCGGCTCGGCGTGGGGATGAAAACCAATAAGGATGGCACCGTTAACACTGAGGCGATGATCCCGGCCATCGCCGACGCCATCAAGCGCCAGAACAGTTCCGGGCAGCGGACGGTCGCTCGCGCGCTCGGCATCGGCGAGGGGGCGCTCGCCATGTTCCGGCAAGGCGGTGCGGCGCTCAGCGGCGACATGGCCGATGCCGGGTTGCACGCGAACGTCGCGACTCTCGGCGAGATACAGTCCGCCCGGAAGTGGACGCGCCAGCGCGCCCGGCTTGGGCAGATGGCGGAACGTGTCGGCGATCGGGCGGGGGCGTGGGGCGCGGACCACGCGCAGGGTGCGCTTGACGGGGCGGTCGACTTCGGCGGTTCCGCAATGGACAGCGGCGGGCAGAATATCGTGCGGGGAGCTGAGACATTCAGCCGGTCAGTGGTGAACAAGTTCGCGCCAGCCGTCGACCGATTGATTGGCGCGGTCGGTGGTGGTGGCCTCCCGTCCGGCAGCGCCATGCGACCGGGGCAATCGCATATCAACTCGCCGTTCGGGCCTCGCGCTCGCCCACGCCTGCCCGGCGGCGGCTTTGGAAGCGCGTTTCACCAAGGCGTCGACTTCCGGGCGGCGGACGGCACGCCGATCGGCGCGTCGGCAGCGGGGACGGTGATCGGAGTATCTCACCAACACGGGTACGGGCAGGTTGTGGAAATCTCGCACGGCGGCGGTCGATCGAGCTTTTATGCGCACCTGTCGCGCCCGTTGGTCAAGGTCGGCGATCGTGTCGCGGCCGGGCAGCGCATTGCCCTGAGCGGCCACGATGGCGGTGGCCATCCGGTCGAACCACATCTCCACTACGGCGAGAAGCTGAACGGGCATTGGGTGAACCCTTATGGGGCGGGCAGCATCCTCGCCAGCGGTCCGCAGGTCGCCGCAATGATGAACAATCCCGGCGGCATCATGGGCAAGGACGGACGGTTTAACAGGTATCCGTCGGCAATGGACGGCGCGCGCGCGATGGCCGCGAATCTCGCCGCGTACCAGGACAAACATGGTATCGACACGATCGACGGCATCGCGCAGCGGTGGGCACCGCGTGGGCACGGTGGCAACAATCCCGACGTATATGCCGCTCACATGGCGACGTGGACAGGGCTAGGCCGGGGGCAACACTTGAACCTCCACGACCCCCGGACTCAGGCGACGTTGATCGCCGCGCAGATGCGACAGGAAAGCGGCATCCGGGCAGATGCGGGCGAGCTGCGCATAATTATTGAGGACCATCGCGTGGTCGCCAAGCGTTCAACTAAAGGCGGGCACGCTCCGGCGGTTAGTCATGCCATGTTGCCGCGCTGAATAGAAGCTAAGATGCTCGCCAGCCTCGCGCTCTAAGCCATGCCTCAACGCATTGTTGCTCATCATCACTATCGCCGCCACCCTCGCATCCGGGAAGTGTTGTAAACAAATTGCCATCCGGCCGCACAACGTCGGTGGGAACTTGCGCCCCAGTCTCCTGAATGTACCTATATCGCTCTACGAGCAAATAACCGCGATACGGCCCACTGCGAATGACCTCAACGGAGTTACCGTCGATGACGTTGCGGGTGCGGCCATCCGCGACTCGGACCTGCACAACTTCTCCCGTCATGGCGGACCGAGGTACGATCCGATAGACATACCCTCCGTCGAGAGAGGGCACGCCCTTGATGCGAGGGGTGCGCTCCGCGACGCTGGCGAAGTGGGCTTGCGGCACCAATCTCGCGACGGGAGGGCTGGCGGCTGGAGCGAACGCCGGGGCGATAGCAACATCGGTCGGCATGGGGCTGGGCGTGCTGTCTTGCACCGGGCGAATGTGCCCCGCTTTGGCGATCCGGTGCGGTGGCGCGTTGATCGCCGGCACCAACGGCCCAGACGAGAGTAGCCATGCCCCGCCAACGAGCACGGCGAGCGTCGCGGCACCCCCGCCAATCCAGTAGGGCGCGGTCGACCGTTCGCGCACGGCCGTATCACGATCGGCCACGAACGCGGGGCCTTGCGCGGGCACCGGAGGCATGGAACTTTGCCCCTCGAAAACCCGGGCCTTCGCCGCCGCGAACTCGGCATCGGTGAGCGCGCCCGCTTCCCTGAGTCGGTGCAAGCGCTCGATCGCGTCTAAATGCTCGTTCCCGATCATCGCGTCACCCCTTGAAGCGGTGCGGGCCTAGCACGGGCAGGGGAGCGTTCGATATGGTCGCGGCAGCTAACTTGCGACGGGCGCGAGTTGCTCACTGTCAACGATCACGACCGGCCGTTCCGCCGGACCCGTCACGATCCGCCAGCGGGTGAACGCGCCGCGATGTGTCGCGTTGCTCGCCGGGTTGATTGTGCCCGAACGATTGATCGCGACCGGCATTGGCCGGATGCCGGGACCAGCGAAGTAGCCGACTAGACCCGTATCGGCTCCGGCAATAAACGCCTGTCCTGCGCTTAGGCGGTCATAGAAGTTGGCAACGGCGCTGGTAGGGTCGACTTCAATCCGCCAGTTAGAAATCGCTATTGCCGTCTCTAGTCCGTCACCAGCTTTGTGAACTGCGAAAGGTTGATCGCCCCCTAGGCTTAATACACGGCGTGTTCCCTCCTGATCTACCGCGATCAGCCCGAAGTGTTCAACGCGCTTATGCGGAAAGTAGGCGAGCGTTCCGGGCGGGGCCGTGTCGCCGTCGATCGCGGTTAGATCGGCGATGGGCAAGAAGTTTGGGCTGTTCATGGGCTTTCCTTTATTCACGGCGCGGCCCTTCGCAACGCTTCGTTCATGCGCGACTGCCAGCCCGCCCCGCTCGCGCGGAACCGCTCCAGCACGTCGTGGTCGATCCGCAGCGACACCTGTTCCTTGGTCGCACCGCGCGGACGCCCGCCCTTGTTCCTGGTTAGTGCCGCAGCGACGGCGGGCGGTAACACATCGCTTGCGGGCCGGGCGCGCGCAATGTCGGCGTCGGTCCACTCGGGGTTGTCGTCATAGTCGACGGGGGGCGGTCCCTTACTCATAGCGGCGCATCTCCTTTTCGTGGGCGCGGCGGAAGCTGACTAGGCGGAGCGCGTCGGCATTGAAGGCGAACACCGCGCAATAGCCGACGCCGGCGATGCGGCCGCGCGCCTGAAAGCGCGTCTCGCCATAGTCGTACCTGTCGTCGACAATCACGCTCGCCTCACCATCGAACCCGGCGAAGTCCGCCATCGACAGGCCATGCTTGGCGATGTTCGCTGCGTCCTTAGCGGGGTCGAAGGTGACTTCCATGCGGGTTTGTGTAGATGCGATAACCGGACGTGTCAAAGGGTTTCTGTAGATGCGGCAAACAGCGGATTTGCGGAAAACGACAAAAGCCGCTCGGCGGGTTGAACCGCAGCGGCTTTTCGTTCATCGTGCCGGTGGGTGTCAGAACCTGGCTTGAGATAGGCGCTCGACCCGTTGGCGCGGGACGTTCGCCGAATACTGCAGGTGCTTGGCGGCACCGTGCTCCCGACCACTATGGCCGGGGTCGCGGCGCTATGTCCAGCCCGAAAGGGTAAAAGCACGCGAGCCGTCTCTCGAGCGGTTTCTGACCCCCCGGCTATCGGTCCGACACCGATGCGGCTGTCAGAAGCCAACTCGAAAGACTCCCATGCACCATTCCAGGACGAATCCGCCTTCGCGGCAGGTTCCAGCACGCCCGGCGCGGCTAAGCGACCTAGCGGCAACGTGCCTCGACCATTGTCCCGACCCGGACACGATCGAGGCAATCGGGCAACTATTCATCGAAGCCGCCAACGAGATGCGCGCGATCGGCGCGAAGGCGGTGGGCCATGCTTGACCACACCACCACGCAACCCGAGCTGTTCGTCGACGGTGCCAGCGTCGCCAAGGCGCGCGGCGGCATGGTCCGCCTGGAGGTGCCATCGGGCGGGGCGACGATCGCCTTCGCGCTCACCCCCAACGCCGCGTTGATGCTTCAAGAGATGCTGCGCCGCGCCGTGCTCAATCAACATGCCGAGCCGAGCGCGGGCGTGATTCGCTTCCCGGCCAAGGCAAAGGGAAAGCGTCATGGTTGACCGTCGACTGGTGGCAATCGAGTCCGCCATGCGCCGATTCACCCCTGCCGAGCTGGCGCATATCGCCACGATTGCGATCGACCGGCTCGACGCGCTCGGACCGGACCCGGACGGGGAGGACAACGGGGACGATGAACCGGGAGGCGACGAAGCCGATACCGCATGGTCCGAATGGAACACGCGCGGTCGGCACAAGCTGGCGAGCGGCGAGTATGAGATGGGTGAAACCCGGTCGCTCGCGTCGGACGAGGACGCTGAAGACGACGACCCGGACACCGGCGCTGAGGATGCGCCGGGCGGCTTCGACCCCGAAGAAGATATGTGCTTGGCTGGGGATCACGGGTGCGGACCAGTGTTGACCCGAGGCGCGGTTCATTGGGGCGCGCGGCAGGACGACGAGGAGGAGCCGAGGCACGTCCCCGCCGATATGCACCTGAGAGCCGCCGCAAACGACCTCAACACAAGCAGCTAGGGTGTTACCCCGAGCGTTACCCCGGCAAGCAAACGGGGGAGTGGATTTCCGCTAAGTCATTGAAATGATGGTGGACGCACTTGGGCTCGAACCAAGGACCCGCTGATTAAGAGTCAGCTGCTCTACCAACTGAGCTATGCGTCCATACCGTCAAGCCATGCGGCAGGGCCGCCTCGCGATCGGGAAGCGTGCCGCTACCGGCTCCGCGCGACGGATGCAACCCCTGCCCCATGACCCACCCACGCGGTCAGCGCGGGGCGGAGGCGATCGGCGGTGGCGCGACGGATATCGATGCTCGCCAGCGCGCGCTTGACGCCGTCATTCGCGCCGGTTGTCTTCGATGCGGCCGCGTAGGCCCTGATCTTGCCGGGCATCGCCGGGTCGTTCGACCCCGCCCCCAATAGCGGGACATATGACGCGCGCGAGCTCGCCTCCAGGAAGCCGTTCACCACCGCCTGGTGCGCCACTGCCCAATCGAACGCCGCGTCGGAATGCTCATTCGCCACCGCGCGGAGCAGCGACGCCTTTTGCGGGTCGGTGAGCCGATTGGTCTCGAGTAGCGCCAGCGCGCGCGTCGCCAGCGCCGGGTCGCGCGCCGCGCCGAGCAGCGACACGAAGCGGTTGCGCGCGACCGGGCTCTTCTCCGCCTCGGCTAGCGCGAGCAACTGGTCCCACTCGGCCGGGGTCGCGTTGGTCGCGAACGTATCGAGGATCGGGGTGCGGATCGCGGGCGGAATCGCGGTCGGGTCGGTGCGGAGCCGCGCCACATACGCGCGGGCGCGGGACGCGATGACCGCGTCGCCGCTCGTGCCGAGCGTGCTCATCAACTTCTCGCGCAGGGTTGTCACCAACGGCGACTCGCCGGTTTTCGCGTCGAACCCGACGCGGGCGAACACGGGAGACAGGATCGCGACCTGCCGCGCGCGCAATACGCTCTCGAGCGGTGTGCCTTGGTAATAGTAAATCAGGCGGCTGAGATGATCCGTCACCGCCGACCATTCGAGCGGGTCGGCGTCCGGCCCGACGCGCGCCATCACGGCCAGATAGCGCGACAGATCCTGGTCGCCCGACCGCGCGAGCGCGAAGTCGTCCACCAGCGTACCGAGCCGGTCGGAAAGCGCCAGTTTCGGATAGTCGCGGACGATCGCGTCATGCGTTGCACTGTCGTAGCGGACCCGCGCGTACCCAGCCTTGCCAAGGTTGGCGACGACTGTGCCGCAACCGGCAAGATCGGCCTCCTGCGGATCGACCGCGTCGACCACCGTTTCCGTTTCCATATCCGAACCGAGCACAGTCAGCTTGATTGGCACACCCCAGCGAAGCGACACCTTGGACCCAGCGTCGAGGCCGAACCGCCCCTGCGAAAGCCGCACATGCGTGCGGCCCGCCTGGCAGCGTGCGCCAGAGACGGTGACGAGCGGTACGCCCGGTTGCGTCGTGAAGTCGCGGGCGATCGCGCGCACCGGTACGTCGGGCGCGGCCGTGGCCAGTTCGGCCCACAGATCATCCGAGGCGGTGTTGCGGTATTTGTACCGTGCCATGTAGCGGCGAATGCCGTCGCGGAAGCGGTCGGGGCCGAGCGTCGCCTCCATCATCGAGATAACCGCCTCGCCCTTGCTGTAGGTGATCGCGTCGAACGCTTCGCCGATCTGGTCGACGGTTTCGACATGGCGTACGATCGGATGGGTCGCGGCGGTCGCGTCGAGCGCGAACGCATTCTCGCGATCGGTCAACACCGCCGTCGCCGCCGGCTTCCATGTCGGGTTGAGGTCCCGGCTCGACTTGTTCTCCATCCACGAGGCGAACCCCTCGTTGAGCCATAGATCGTCCCACCAGTTCATCGTCACCAGGTCGCCGAACCATTGGTGCGCCATCTCGTGCGCAACCACGGTGTAGATTCGCTGACGTCCGCTCTCGCTGGTGCGCTCGGGATCGACCAACACTTCGTTCTCGAAGTAGAAGATCGCACCCCAATTTTCCATCGCGCCGAAGAACTGGCTCGAACCCGGACCCGCGATCATGTCCATCTTGGGCAGCGGATAAGGCTGGCCGAAATAGTCGTTATAATAGGCGAGCAACTGCTTGGCTTGACCCAGCGCATAGTCGCCCTGCGCCGACACGCCCTTGCGGGTGATGACGCCGATCTCGACGTTGCCGGCTTGTACCGTTCGGCGCTCCATGTTGCCCATGCCGAGGAACAGGAGATAGCTCGACATCACCGGCGAGGTCTTGAACCGCCAGGTCGTGACGCGCGCGCCTTTGTCGGCGTGGTCGACGGGCATGTTGCTGAAGGCGAGCTGCCCCGTCGGGGCGGTGGTCGACAGCGTGAAGGTCGCCTTGAACGAGGGCTCATCCCACATCGGCGCGAAGCGGCGTGCGTCGGGAGCTTCGAATTGCGTCGCCAACATCCGGTCGGCGGAACCGTCGGTGTTGGTGTAATCGATCGCGAACAGCCCTTGCGCGGACTTGCTGATCTTGCCCGACCAGGCAAGGCCGAGCTTGTGGCGACCGCTCGCGGCGGTCGTCGCTAGGGTGATCGTCACCGTTTGCGCGGCCGCGTTCACCGTCGTCGTCGCGGGTGCGCCGTCCAGGTCGGCGCGCGTGATCACGAGATCGGCGGCGTTGAGCGTGATGATGCGCGTCGGCTGAGCGATGTCGACCGTCACCGTTTCGCTGCCGCTGAACGTCATCGCCTTCGCGTCCGGGTCGACGCTGATGGTATAGGCGACCGGCACGACGTTGCGGTCGAGCCGTCCGTCCGCGGCGGTCGCTGCGGCGGGGACCAGCGCGGAGGCGAGCAGGAGCGACACGGCAAGCTTCATGGACAACCTCTTGATCTGACCGGCGATGCTGTAACCCTTCGGTCCCGATCCGCAACGGATTTGGCCCGGGCCGCCGGTTCGGCTAACACCCACGCGCATGAGCATTCCCGCCCTTCTTTCCCACCTGCGCCTGCCGGTGATCGGTTCGCCCCTATTCATCATCTCGGGGCCGGAACTGGTGATCGCGCAATGCAAGGCGGGGATCGTCGGCTCGTTTCCCGCGCTCAACGCGCGGCCCGCGACGATGCTCGACGAATGGCTGCACCGGATCACCGAGGAACTCGCCGCACACAACCGCGCGCATCCGGAGCGGCCAGCGGCACCGTTCGCTGTCAATCAGATCGTCCACAAATCAAACGATCGGCTCGAGCAGGACCTCGTCACCTGCGCCAAGTGGCAGGTGCCGCTGGTGATCACCTCGCTCGGCGCGCGCGAGGACCTCAATCGCGCGGTCCATGATTGGGGCGGCTTCGCGCTCCACGACATCATCGACGACCGTTTCGCGCGCAAGGCGATTGAGAAGGGCGCGGACGGACTGATCGCGGTGGCGGCGGGCGCGGGCGGACATGCGGGTCGCTTGTCGCCGTTCGCGCTGGTGGCGGAAATCCGGCAATGGTTCGACGGTCCGCTCGCGCTGTCGGGATCGATCGCGACCGGCGACGCGGTGCTGGCGGCGCGCGCAATGGGCGCGGACTTCGCGTATATCGGCTCGCCCTGGATCGCGACGGACGAGGCCAACGCCGACGCGCGCTACAAGCAGGGCATCGTCGATGGGCGCGCGTCGGACATCGTCTACTCCAACCTGTTCACCGGGGTCCACGGCAACTATCTGCGCGGCTCGATCGAGGCGGCGGGGCTCGACCCGGACAATCTGCCCGAAGGCGACCTGAAGACGATGAACTTCGGTGGCGGCGAGAACGCCTCGAAAGCAAAGGCATGGCGCGACATCTGGGGGTCGGGCCAAGGGATCGGTGCGGTGGCGATGGTCGAGCCGGTCGCGGCGCGGGTTGACCGGATCGAGCGCGAATACCGCGCGGCACTGGCGCGGCTGAGCGTCGGCTAGAACGCCGACGCGAGCGCTTCCAACATCGAGCGCGCGGGGCTCGGCTCCGGTTCGGCCCGGCTCTGCGCCGCGTCGAGCCTTGCGACGCGACGGTGCAGCTCCATGCTGGCGACGATCAGCGCGCGCGCCTGCGGCGGCAACAAGTTGACCGTCGCGGCATCGCTGATCGGCGCGTCCCCGAGCCGGCGCGACGGGTGAAGCGCGTCGCGCGCGGCGATTTCCCCGGCCGCCACCGCTCGTTGCGTGAGCAGCCAGGCGATGACGTGCATCAGCCTGGTCGTCACCTTCAACGACTCGCATGAAAAACTCACCCGCGCTAGCGGGGCCAGCGCCTCGCGTTCGGCCCGCCCGCCCTCGTCGAAATAGCCGCGCGCTTCATCGGCGAGCAACATCGCTTCCAGGTACAACGAGTTGGCGAGACGGTGCTGGAGATGCGATGCGGGGCCGGACAAGGTCATTCTCGTGCCGTGCCACAGTGCCGCCCGGCGACGCCACCCGCGCGGGAACCGCCGCGTCCCAATCCGATACCGTCAGGCGATGATGTCCGGAATGAGCGCGTCCTCCAGCGACGCGATCTCGTCGCGAAGCCGGAGCTTGCGCTTCTTCAGCCGCGCTACCCGCAGCTGATCGTTGGAGCCGGTCGCGGCCAGCGCATCGATCGCCGCGTCAAGATCGCGGTGCTCGACCTTCAACACGTCGAGCCGACGCGCGATCTGCTCCTCGTCCATGCCGGTCCCCTTTCCGGTCACCCTACCGTAACGATCGGTGGAGAAGCGAGCGGCAAAACGGGTCGTCGCGGATTAGCCGGCGTCCGGCGCACGAGCTGCTCTGGAGATAGGACAAACAGGGAAGGTCGTGATCTGTTCGGCTCCCCCAATACAGGAGACATCCCGATGCATACCGCGCACCGTTCGGCCCTGGAAGCCAAACATGCAGGTCTCGACCGGCAGATCGTCTCCGAAACGTTGCGACCGCGGCCCGACCAGACGGTGATCGCCGAACTTAAAAAGCAAAAGCTGCGGTTGAAGGAAGAACTCGGGTCTGGTTGACGCGGCTCAGCAAGCACTCGCGCGTGCGGGTCCGACCGGCTTGCGCGCGCGCTGCGGATCGATCGGCGCGTCGAACGCGATGCCGGTGCGCCCTTGCGTGAACCACGCTACGCGTCCCGCGACCCACCCCAGCCCGCGCACCTCGACCTCGATCGGGGTGTCGCGGTCGAGCGGCGTCTCGAACTCCGCCATCAACCCGCCCGCGGACAGGTTGCGGACGCGAACGGTGTAGGTTTGGGGCAGCGACGGCGAGCGCAGGCGAGCCGTCAGGAACAGGCTGTCGCGCGCTCGTGCCTCGGTCGAGCTGTCCGTGGCACCGACCACGTTCGGCTTGAAAGGTTCCGGTAGCAGTCGATCCATCGGACAATCCATCAAAGCTGAGCGTCGCCAACTCGCTATGCCGAAATCGTGACCAGCGGCTTAATCTTGTCGAATAGCGGGTCGGGTCACTCCTCGCGGGAAATGCGTTCGTGCCGTTCGTGCCGTGTTTGCGCTTCGACCGTCATGGTGGCGATCGGCCGGACCTCCAGGCGCGCGAGGCTGATCGGTTCGCCCGTCACCTCGCAATAGCCGTATTCGTCGTCGTCGATTCGCCGGATCGCGGCGTCGATTTTACAGATCAGCTTGCGCTGTCGGTCGCGGGTTCGAAGCTCGATCGACCAGTCGGTTTCGCTGGACGCGCGGTCGTTCAGGTCGGCTTCGCGCGGCGAGTCTGTCTGCAACTGACACAGCGTGTCCTGCGCCTCGCGCAAGATGGCGGTCTTCCAGGCGCAAAGCTTGGCGCGGAAATATTCGTGTTGCCGCTTGCCCATGAACGGTTCGTCCGGATCGGGGCGATAGGACCCATCGTTCGCCGCCACCATCAGGCCGATCCCACCAAGGCCCGCCACGCGATTCGCCACCGACGCCATTTCAGCTCTCCTCGCCGCTCTCCCTCCGCTCGCCACGGAGGGTCAACCGACGCCCGACCCCGGCGCGCCTATAATCCAGGTGAGGTTTGCCCACAAGCGAGCCGCCGCGCTTGTCGCACACTCGCCGCGCGAGGTATTTCGACGAGGCGAAGCCGGCGAAACGGCGCGGCGAAGTTATTCCGCTTTGGTCGTCGGCATTTCGTCCCGCCTTGGCACAAGAACACGAAGTTCATTCTGTTCCGCCGGGCGGATTTCAAATCGGCACAAGCAAAGGTGGTAAACCGGCTTGCGCTTAAGTGTTTCTTTTGCACTTTGGAGTGAGAGGCGGCTGTCGGGCCGTGGTGGTCGATGATCTGGCGTTACCACACGTCGGCAAAGGGAAGAGGCTGAACATGTCGGTGCGGATGGCCTTAGCAAAATTATGCGCTTGCGCATGCGGCGGCGCGGTGATCGGTGGCGGGGCGGTGCATGTCGCCGAACATCCGCGTGCACGCGTCGTCCGGCACGTCGCGCGACGCATCGTGCGGCAGACGGTGGTGCCGAGTCGAGTACACCGCGTCACCACCACGACCAGCGCCGCCTGCGCACCGACGGTGGTTACCGTCGCCAACACTCCCGCGCCCGTGCCGATCCCGCAGAACAGCGCCTATGCGCTTGGCGGCGGCGGCGCGGTGATCCCGGCCGTGGTCGGCGGTGGTGGGTTTTTCGGCGGTGGCGGCGGCTTTTTTGGCGGCGGGTCGTTCAGCGGCACGTCGGGTGGCGGCGGGATCGCCATTTCGTCGACTTCGAGCTCGTCCTCCTCGGGTAACGTCGCGGTGTCGTCGTCGGGCAACAACCTGTCCTCCTCGTCGTCGGGCAACGTTTCCTCTTCGGGCAACGTCTCGAGTTCCAGCTCGACGGGCGGCGCGACGGTAGGGCTGACGGTCGATAACTCGAGCAACAACTCGAGCACGAACAACAACAGCAGCAACAATTCCAGCTCGAACAACGCGAACAGCACCAGTAACGCGAATGCAAGCGCGACCAATAACAATACGAACACCAACACCAGCACCAACCAGAACGCCAACACGAACCAAAACTCTAATTCCAATCAGAACAACAATTCCAATACCAACACGAACAATCAGAACCAGAATCAGAACCAGAACCAATACGGATCGAGCAGCCAGGGGTTCAGCACCAGCACCTCGTCCTCAACGTCAACGGGCGGGGCGTCGACCGGCGGAACTTCGAGCGGCGGAACGTCGACGGGCGGCTCCACGGGCTCCTCGAGCGGTGCGCCCGCGGACGTGCCCGCGCCGCCGATGGTGCTGCTGTTCGGGGCCGCCGCCGCCGCGCTGGTGGCGCGCAAGCGCTTCGCTCGGAGCGCGACCCCCATCGCGGCCTGACGCTCGCATCCCGCTCATTCGAGAAACAGGCTCCCGGTTCGCGCGGGGAGCCTGTCTCTTTTTTCGGTCAGGCCGCCTGCAGCGCCGCCTCGATATCGGGCACCGAATGTCCGGTCAGGTCTTTGCCCAGCTCGCCCATCAGCCGATGCTCCACCTCTTTGTGATAATGTTTGCGCAATTCGCCCAACGTCCGGGGCGGCGCGACCACGATCAGTACCTCGAACTTGTGCGCAAACGCGCGTTTTTTGAGCATCTCGCCCGCCTCCGCGGCGAAGCGGTCTTCCTCAAGCTGGTGAAAATCGGTGTTACCCAGCGATCCGCGCGCCGGAGCAAAACCGCCGCCCTGCCCGCCGCCGCCGGTGCCGCCGCCACGCGCGCCCGCCGGCGCGCCCGCGCCCATCTGCGATGAGGATGCGCGACCGGCGGCGTCGGTGGCCTGATCCGAGTTCTTGGGGTTGGGGTGCTCCTCCGCCTTCTCGACGGTGAGGTTGGGGAACTCCGCATCGCCCTCGTTGCGGAGGAACAGGAGCTTGCGCCCGTCCGCGACCAGGACCAACGCGTTGTGGGGTATCTGCATGGGTGTCTCCGTTCGTGAATAGCTGGGCGGCCAACGCGCCGCGCCGCTTGCCGGTTGCCATCGGCGTCCCGCGCGGGCCATAGCGCGCCGGCCATGCACGACATCCGCCTGATCCGCGACGACCCCGCCGCCTTCGACGCCGCGCTGGCACGGCGGGGGGTGGAGGCGCAGGCGGATCGACTTGTCCAACTCGATCAGGTTCGCCGCACGCTCATTCGCGACAAAGAGCAGTTCGAAGCGGAGCGGAAGCGGCTCTCGGGACTATACGGCCGACTTCGCACTCAGGGTCGGGAACAGACCGATGAGGCTCTCGTAGTTCAAGCTGCGGCGGTCGACGTCGGCAAGCGCCTGAAGGAGTCCGAAGCGCAGGTCCCCAGTGCTGAGGGCGCAATCCGGGAATATATTGCGGCAATTCCCAACCTCCCCCACGCCGACGTGCCCGATGGCGCGGACGAGGAAGCGAATCTCGTCGAGAAAACCGTCGGCACCCCACCCTCGTTCGACTTCCCCGCCCGCGAGCACGACGCGCTCGGCCCACCGCTCGGCATGGATTTCGACACCGGCATCAAGCTCGCGGGCGCGCGGTTCACGTTGCTGCGCGGTCCACTCGCGCGGCTGAATCGCGCGCTCGGGCAATTCATGCTGACCAGCCTCGCGCACGAGGGCTACGAGCAGGTCATTCCCCCGCTGTTGGTCCGCGACGAGGTCGCGTTCGGCACCGGCCAGCTACCCAAGTTCGCCGACGACCTGTTCCGCACTACCGATGGCCGCTGGCTGATCTCCACCGCCGAGATGAGCCTCACCAACATCGTCCGCGAGCAGATATTGAGCGAGGACGAGCTGCCGCTCCGCTTCTGCGCGCTCACCCCCTGCTTCCGCTCCGAAGCGGGGGCGGCGGGGCGCGACACGCGCGGGATGATCCGCCAGCATCAGTTCGACAAGGTCGAGATGGTCTCGATCGTCACCCCCGACCGGTCCGAAGCCGAACACGAGCGCATGACCGCGTGCGCCGAAGCCATGCTGGTCAAGCTCCGGCTACCGTTCCGCCGCATGAAGCTATGCACCGGCGACATGGGCTTCACCGCCGCGCGCACCTATGACCTGGAGGTGTGGCTGCCCGGTCAGGCGCGCTATCGCGAGATATCGAGCTGTTCGACCTGCACCGACTTCCAGGCGCGGCGGATGAACGCGCGCTATCGGCCGGCGGGCGAAAAGGCGACGCGCTTCGTCCACACGCTCAACGGTTCCGGCCTAGCGGTAGGGCGAACGCTGGTGGCGGTGATCGAGAACGGTCAGCAAGCCGACGGCTCGGTGGTGGTGCCCGAGGTGCTGCGCCCGTATCTCGACGGGGTCGAGCGGTTGGAACCTACCCGCTGATGCGGATCTTACTAACCAACGACGACGGCTATCATGCTCCCGGGCTAAAGGTGCTCGAGACGCTCGCCGCACGATTCAGCGACGAGGTGTGGGTCGTCGCGCCCGCCGAGGAGCAATCCGGCACGAGCCGCGCGCTGACGCTCACCCGCCCGATCCGAATGCGCAAGCTGGGCGAGCGGCACTTCGCGGTCGCGGGAACGCCGACCGACTCGGTGCTGATGGCGCTGGGCGAGGTAATGGCGGAGGCGAAACCCGACCTGATCCTGTCCGGCGTCAATCGCGGCGCGAACCTGGGCGAGGACGTGCTGTATTCGGGCACTGTCGCTGCGGCGGCGGAGGGCGCGCTGGCGGGCATCCGCTCGATCGCGCTCAGCCAACTCTACCCCGCCCCCGCGCCGGGTGAAAAAGTGTCGTTCGCGACCGCCGAGGCGTGGGGCGAGCGGGTGTTGGCACCGCTGCTTGCCGTGCCGCTTTCGCCACGCACGCTGGTCAACGTCAACTTCCCGCCGGTCGCGCCCGACGCGGTCAAAGGCGTCCGTGTGGTACGGCAGGGCTTGCGCGATTACGGCCGGGTCAAGCTGAACAAGCGCACCGACCCGCGCGGCTTTCCCTATTTCTGGATCGGTCTCGGCCGGATGCCGCATACGCCGTCGCACGACACCGACCTGGAGGCGGTGGCTGACGGCTATGTTTCGGTGACGCCGCTGCACCTCGATCTGACGCATTGTGCATCGCTCGGCTCGCTCGGGAAGCTGTATCCGTGAGGGCGGCGTTCGCGGCAGGGCTGATGGTGGCGATGTTGCCCACCGCGTGTATCCCGAGCGCCGATCCTCCGCCCGGCTATCGCGGAGTCCCGCCGCGCCCACGCGAGTACCCGCGCTCACCTGTCGGGCAAGAAGACGCGCCGCCGCCCCGGATGCGCGACGAACCACCGCAACGCGACGAGCGCCCGCCCGCCGATCAGGATTTGCCGCCGCCCGAGGCACCGCCGCCGACTGACGACCTGCCCTCGCCATCGCCTGTGCGCCCGGTCTGGGAAGTAAGGCCGGTCACCGCCGATGCGCGCGAGATTGCCTCGTCCACCTACACCGTCGCGCCCGGCGAGACGCTGGGCGGCGTCGCCGAACAGACGGGCGCGAGCGCGGATGCGATCGCGCGCGCGAACGATCTGTCACCGCCCTTTCCGCTGCGCGCGGGCCAGCAACTGACGATCCCGGGCGGGCGCTATCACCTCATCCGGCCTGGCGAGTCGGGGATCGCCGTCGCCCGCGCCTACGGTATCGCCTGGTCGCGCATCGTCGACGCGAACCAGCTGAGCGAACCCTATCTCCTGCGCGCGGGCCAACGCGTGCTGATCCCGGACGCGCCCGCCCACGAAAGCATCGTCGCCGAGCGCGCGCGCGCGTTCACGCTGCACGTCGAGGACATCCTGACCGGCGGGGAACCCGCGCTCGCGGTCAATCAGGCACCCGCGCGCCCGGTCGCGACGCCGACGCGGGTGCTTCCGCCCAGCGCCGCGGTCGCCCCGCCGCCCGTCTTGCGCGGCGGATTCATCTGGCCCGCCGACGGCAAGCTGGTGCAGCGGTTCGGTCGCGGCGCGAGCGGCGAGCGGTTCGACGGCGTGGAACTCGCGCTGCCCGCGAACTCGCCCGTTCACGCCGCGGCGGATGGCGTCGTTGCCTATGCCGGACAGGGCATCGCCGCGCTCGGCGGGCTGGTGATCATCCGCCACGGAGCGGGCTGGACCACGGTCTATGGCCACGCGAACAAGCTGTTGGTGCAGCGCGGGCAAAGCGTCCGGCGCGGGCAGACGGTGGCATTGTCAGGCGACACGGGTTCCGTCGACCGGCCGGAGCTGCATTTCGAACTGCGCAAGGGGCGTACGCCGGTCGACCCGGTGGCGGAGTTGCCGAAATTGTAGGGCCCTTCTCCCTCTCACCGTTGGAGAGAGGGAGATTGTTGCGGCTCCCGCCATCGCCTAACCCATTCGGATGACCGAGTACCGCTCCGACCTCCTCCGCTTGCTTTCCGAGCGCGGCTACCTTCACCAGCTCACCGACGCCGCCGGTCTCGACGCGCTCGCGGCGACGCAGGTCGTACCCGGTTATATCGGCTTCGACGCCACCGCGCCGTCGCTCCACGTCGGCAATCTACTGGTCGTGATGCTGCTCCGCCGGCTACAACAGGCGGGGCACAAGCCGATCGTCGTCATGGGCGGCGGCACCACCAAAGTCGGTGATCCGTCGGGCAAGGACGAGGGTCGCAAACTGCTCGACGACAGCGGGATCGATGCCAACATCGCCGCGATCCGACGCATCTTCGAGCGGTTCCTGACCTTCGGCGACGGGCCGACCGACGCGGTGATGGTCAACAACGCCGACTGGCTGGAGCGGCTGGAATACATCCCGTTCCTCCGCGATGTCGGGCGGCATTTCACGATCAATCGAATGCTGACGTTCGACTCGGTGCGACTGCGGCTGGATCGCGAGCAGCCGCTGACGTTCCTCGAGTTTAACTACATGATCCTGCAGGCATATGATTTCCTGGAGCTGTCGCGCCGCGTCGGGTGCCGGTTGCAGCTCGGCGGGTCGGACCAGTGGGGCAACATCGTCAACGGGATCGAGCTCGCGCGTCGGATCGATGGGGCCGACTTGTTCGGCGTCACCGCGCCGCTCGTCACGAAGGCGGACGGGAGCAAGATGGGCAAATCCGTCTCCGGCGCGGTCTGGCTCCACGAGGACCAGTTGCCGACGTACGACTATTGGCAATTCTGGCGCAATACCGACGACCGCGATGTCGGCCGGTTCCTGCGGCTGTTCACCGACCTGCAGCTGGACGAGATCGCGCGGCTGGAGGCGCTGGAGGGCGCGGAGATCAACGCCGCCAAGATCGTCCTCGCGACCGAGGCGACCGCGCTCTGCCGAGGCCGCGCCGCCGCCGACGCCGCGGCCGAGAGTGCACGGCGTGTTTTCGAGGAGGGCACAAGCGGCGAAGCGTTGCCGCGCCTGTCCGTCGCCGGCGAGATCGGCATCGTCGACGCGCTGATCGGGCTGGGCCTCGCCGCCTCGAAAGGCGAGGCACGACGGCTGATCAAAGGCGGCGGCGCGCGGGTCGCGGGCGACCAGATCGCGGACGACACGCATCTGATCGAGGTCGGCGCGGAGCCGGTGCGCGTGTCCGCGGGCAAGAAGCATCACGGACTTCTCACTCAATTAGGCTGAAATTCGAGTTACCCCGACCGCAGCAGCCCTACGCCCGCATCGCGCTCGAACAGGTACAGCGCCACTCGCGCCGCCTGCCCGCGCTCGCCCGCCAGCCCGCCGTCGCGGTCGATCAGCAGGCGCGCGTCGTCGGTTGCGGTCTGCATGAACGCCTGAAGCAACTCGGGTGTCGCCAGCCGGAACGCGGCCTCGCCCGACTGTCGCGTGCCCAGCAACTCGCCCCCACCGCGCAGCCGCAGATCCTCCTCCGCGATCCGAAAGCCATCGTTGCTCTCGCGCATCAGCGCCAGCCGCGCACGCGTCGTCTCGCTCATCGCGGACCCACGCACCAGCAGACAGACCGATTTGCCCCCGCCCCGCCCTACCCGCCCGCGCAATTGGTGGAGCTGCGCCAGCCCGAACCGGTCGGCATGCTCGATCACGATCAGCGTCGCGTTGGGCACGTCGACCCCGACCTCGATCACCGTGGTCGCGACCAGCACGCCCAGCCGCGCGGCGGAGAAGTCGGCCATCACCGCGTCCTTCTCGGCGGGCTTCATGCGGCCGTGCACCAAGCCGACGCGGTCGCCGAACCGCTCGCGCAAGCCTTCCGCCCGCGCGGCGGCGGCGGCGAGGTCGCTGTGTTCGCTTTCCTCGACCAGCGGGCAGACCCAATAGGCCTGCTTGCCCTCCGACAGATGGCGGCCGAGGCCGTTGACCACTTCGTCCAGTCGCTCGCCCGACACGACGCTGGTCGCGATCGGCTGGCGACCGGGCGGCATCTCGTCGAGGCGGCTTTGGTCCATCTCGCCATATTGCGCGAGCGTCAGCGTGCGCGGGATCGGCGTCGCGGTCATCGCCAGCAGATGCGGCGGCGTGCGCGCCTTTTCCGCCAGCAATAGTCGCTCGGCGACCCCGAAACGATGCTGCTCGTCGACCACCACCAGCCCCAGATCGCGATAGCTCACCGTCTCCTGAAAGATCGCGTGCGTGCCGACCAGGAGGTCGATCGAGCCGTCCGCCAGCCCCATCAGCGTCGCCTCGCGCACCCGCCCCTTGTCGCGTCCCGTCAACACCGCGACTTCGATCGGCAACCCGGCGAGCATCCGTCGCAGTGTCTCATAATGCTGGCGCGCGAGGATTTCCGTCGGCGCGAGCATCGCTCCCTGCGCGCCCGCCTCGACCGCGATCAGCAGCGCCATCGCGGCAACCAGCGTCTTGCCCGAGCCGACATCGCCCTGCAGCAATCGCAGCATCGGCGTCGCCTGCGCCAAGTCACCGTCGATCTCGCGGACGGTGCGCGCCTGCGCGCCGGTCAATTCGTATGGCAATTTGAGCAACTCGCGCAGCCGCCCGTCGCCCGCCAGCGCGCGCCCGCGCCGCTTCCGGGTGTCCGCGCGGACCAGGCTGATCGCCAGCTGATTGGCGAACACCTCGTCATAAGCAAGCCGCGCGCGTGCCAACTGGTCTCCGGGGTCGGCGTGGATGCGCGCGAGCGCCTCGCGCCAGTCGGGCCAGCCGCGCGCCGCCTTCAGCCCGGGTTCGATCCACTCGGACAGCACGGGGGCGCGCGCGATCGCCTGCGCCGCGATCTGGGCGAGACGACGCGAGGTCAGCCCCTCGGACAACGGATAGATCGCCTCGCGCTCGCCCGGCCCGTCGGCATCGTCCGGGTCGCCGACATAGTCCGGGTGGACCATCTGCAACTCCTGCCCGTACATCTCGAGCTTGCCCGACACCCGCTTGGCGACCCCGAGCGGCAGCAGCTTTTTCGCGTAACCTGACGCACCGCCGAAATAGGTGAGGCTGACATAATTGCCGAGCGCGTCGGTCGCATGAACCCGCGTCGGCCCGCGCCCGGCGCTGGACCGGTAGTCGCAAGGCGTGAGCACGATCGACACCACCCGCCCCGCGTCCGTCATCATCAACTCGGTTCGCGCGATCCGGTCGACCTGTCCGGTCGGGAGGTGGAACGCGACATCGACGACTCGGTTGAGGTGCAACCGCTCCAGCGGCCGGGCAAGGCCGGGGCCGACACCCTTCAGCGCGGTGACTTCGGCGAACAACGGATTGAGGATGTCGGGGCGCATGGCTATCTGAGTGATAGGTAATCAGCAGCCGACGCGTGCGCCAGCACTCGCCGGCTTATCGACGTTGGAGCGGCATGGATCACGAAACCCGGATCAAGCGCCTCCGCTTCCGCGCCTGGCATCGCGGCACGCGCGAGGCGGACCTGATGGTCGGCGGCTTCTTCGACGCGCATCATGCGTCGTGGAGCGCGGTCGAACTCGCCTGGTTCGAGGCGCTGATCGAGGAACAGGACGTAGACATCATGGGCTGGGCGATCGGCTCGATCCCGTGCCCGCCGGCGTGGGAGGGCGAGATGATGCGGACGATGCGGTCGATCAATTACGTGCAGCTGCCCTGAACTACTCCCCTCCCTTGTAGGGAGGGGTTGGGGGTGGGTAGCGCGCGATAGCGCGCGTGCGGCCCTCTCCCCGCGCGCAGAACCCGGCCCCGTGGGCCGGGGGGGGGGGGCGGGCGCCGCCCCCCCC
>JAABUQ010003024.1_pt1 | contig 31797 bp, 32 predicted proteins | sample 5560001 | NCBI WGS metagenome assembly JAABUQ01 (sample SAMN10711888, study PRJNA513371) | rock metagenome | isolation source: Antarctica rocks | place: Antarctica: Victoria Land, Finger Mt nord | collected 2015-12-18 | reverse complement strand
TCTTTGCTTTTACCGGCCAAAGTCACCGGCTTCGCACCCGCGGGAAGGCGGCGAAGAACGCCTAACCCCTCCAAGGGTTCAATTTGAGAATGCCGCTACGGGTTCAATTTGAGCGTGCCGTTACCACTCGCCAGCGGATGTATGCATTGGAAACCTTGACTGGTTGACGTCGTCAGGGTCGTTCTAGGGCATCCAAGTTGGACGCAGCAGCGGATACGCGATGAGGCCGATTGTCGCGCCGACGCCGACGAAGACCTGATCCGGGATGCCTTTGCGGAGGCGCGGAGCGACGAGCACCCCGATGGCGATGAAGATCGTGAGCCAATCACCGATGACCGGCTTGGCGACGAGGTATGTCGTGCCCGCTAGGACGCCGACGACGGCGACGGTCACGCCACGCACGAAGCCGGCAACGCGTGAATTCTTTCCGTAGCGGATGAGCAACGGCGTGCCGACAACCGTGAAGAGGATCGAGGGAAGAAATATGCCGATCGTCGCTGCGAGCGCGCCGGCAAATCCGCCGACGAGATAGCCGACGAACGTCGCGGTGATGACGACGGGACCGGGTGACACCATCCCGACTGCAACGGCGTCGAGAAACGCGCGATCGCCAAGCCAGTGGTACTGATCAACGACGTACGCCTTGATGAACGACACGACGACGAGGCCGCTTCCAAAGACGAGGAGCCCCGTCTTGAAGAAGAACGCGAAGAGGTTCCAGGTCGCGGCGGACACGGCAGACGGGACGGCTGCGGCAAGGACGATCGGAACGGCATTGCCATGTAAGGTCGTCGGGCGCGATGCATCTGCGACCGCAGCCAACGGCGTTCCCGCGCCGGCCGGCTTCTTACGTGGCGCAAAAGCGAAGATGCCAAAGATGCCGGCGATGACGAACAGCGCGGTGAGCTCGCGTTGGAATACGATCGTCGCCACGAGCGCAACACCGGCGACAACCCACGCGAGCTTCTCGCGCTTCAAGGTCTTCAGGCCAAGATTCCAACCTGCTTTAAGGATGAGCGCAACGACTACGGGTCCTACTCCGTAGAACAGGCTACGGATCCAAATCGCGTTTGAGAAGCGGACGTAGATCGCCGCTACGGCGACGACAATGAGGAATGGGGCCAGAGCGAACGCGAAACCGACGGCCAACCCGCCGGCGATTCCATATTTCACGTATCCGCAATAGACGCCAAGCTGATATGCAAGCGGCCCCGGACATGCCGTCGCAACGGCGAGGCCCCGATCGTATTCCTCTTCGGTCAGCCAGCCGTCACGCTCGACGAGATCTTTGCGCATGTAGTTTGCGAGCGCAACGGGACCGCCGAATCCGGTCGCACCGAGCTTCACGAAGTAGAGAACGAGCTGCGCGAATGTCGGAGCCATGCCTCTACCCATGGGAAGGCCCCGGTACGGCGACACGCAGCACCGGCTTGCCGCCGACATCGCGCAGCGGGAAATAGACGCGGTGGGATCGTTGGTCGACTCCGACCACGTGGGCGTTCGGAGCGAAGACGGCCTGACCGACCTTGCGGAAGCTGCCGCCTTTCGTGTCAAAAACCGTGACGATACCGCTCTCGGCGGCGACGTATAGGCGAGCGAGGCCGTAGTCCATCGCCAGCACATCGGGGCCGAACCCGACGGACGAGTTGGCATCGACCTTTCCGGTTCGCAGATTGAGACGCACGACCGCGCTGTTGACTTGACAGGCGATGTACGCGTAACGATGAGCGCTATCGAGTTGAACGCCGTGACCATGGAGGCAACTCGGAAGCGGATAGCGTCGAACCACCGTGAGGGTTCGCGGATCGATTTCGGCGAGTTCGTCGTGGGTCTGGACGGCGACGAAGATATGACGGCTACGATCGTCGTATTGCGTGTTGCCGGCCTCGCCGCCGAGCGCAATGTGCGTACGCAGCTGGTTCGTTCGCACGTCGATCACGGCGTCGGTTGAGCCACCTTCATCGGATACGAAGACCTGACGGGTCTGCGGATCGTACGCCAAGCCGTCGACGTCGCCGGCGGTGACCCGCGCGATGACCTTGTAGGTGTTCTCATCGATGACGACGACCTCGTGCGTCCCCGCAGCCGCGGCGAAGACGCGATGAAGGCTCGGGACGACGAGCACGCCACGGACGGAATCGGCTCCCGAGATCGTCGCCGCCACACGGTTGTGCTTCGTGTCGAACGCGACGACCGAATTGTCGCCAAGATGTGCGATGAACAGCAAGCCGCGCCCCTCGTCGAGACTTTCGTAGTCGAGCCGGCCGGTGTTTCCCGAGAGCGGGGTGCTCGTGACGACGCGCAGCGGCAACGCCGATCCCGATGCGCCGACGGCACGCCAGACGAAGAGAAGGCCGAGCGCGACGATGCCGGCGAGCACCGCGAGTCCGCCGACGACCAAGGTTCGTCCTCGCTGACGCAATGTAGATCAGCTCTTGACGTGTACGTGGCTCAGCGCGTCCTTAAGCCCCCCGGCGATCGCGTCGGGCGCACCGACCGCGTAGAAGTGCATGTAGTAGAGCCTGGGCGAGTCGCCGAGCATGTGTTGATGCAAGGCCGTCGCAAGGAAGCCGTGAGCCTTTAACGCGCCTTCTACGAGCGGGACTTCGCTTGCGATCAGCACGAAATCACCGGTCGTCGCCACGCGTCCGCTATCGGCGGGTTGAAAATTCATCGCATTTGCGACGCCCATGCTCGGCGGGATCGCCATTCCCTCGAGCGTTATCGCTTCAGCTCGCGGCGCGCCGATCGACAGCACACCGCCGGCGACGGTGCCTTTGCGGCCGAGGATCTTCTCGATGGCGTCTTCGGACGCGAAGTCGGTAGCCGGAGGGGCCGTGGTCGCCGCGGCAGCTGGCGCCGACGGCGGGATCTTCGTGAACGCAAGAGCCTTTTGAAGATCTCTTGATAACGCGCCGCCGTCGCCGACTTTCATGTAGTGCATGTGCATGACGTGAGGCGTCTCGTTCAGCAGATGATTGTGTAGGGCCGTGATGCGGAAGCCGCTGGACTCGAGGCTTTGCTGAACGGCCTCGACTTCAGAGGGGAGCAGTACCGTGTCGCCGAGCAGGAGCGTGCCCTGCGGCTCCAGTTTGTAGACCGCGTAGCCGCCAAGCGCGAATCCGGGCTTCAACGCGAGTCCGTCGATCGAAACGTGCAAATCGGTACGCGGCAAACCGACGCGATACACGTCTCCCGGCATCATCTTGCCGGTGCGCCCGAGCGCGCTCGCGATCGCGGTGGTATCGAGGCTTTGGTCCGATCGCGCCGGCGGGGCTGCGCTGAGAAGTGCCATTAGCGCTGTTACGGCGAGCGCGGCACACGTGGCTTTCAGTCTCATTACTAGGTCTCCATCGTGGTGTCGCCGGCGTCGTTGCGATGGCCGAGGGCATTACGGCTGAACGCGGCGTAGAGGAACTCCATCGGACGCGAAAGCGCGTCCAGCAGATCATCGTCGGTCGCGCACTGCTCGCGTGCGCCGGTCAGAAGCGCCTCGAAACCAGCGGCCTCAGCGCTTCGCGGGGAGGCCGGGATATCGAGCGATCGGACCATCCTGGCCATGCCGACAAGGCCAAGATCGTCTTCAAGGCTGAAGCTGCGCATCAGAACCTCGAACGTGACCGCTTCGTCGACGTGAGTGAACGTCGCGCCATCGAAGTCGAAGCCAAGGGCATCTGGCGGACAGTCTCGCGCATTAGACAGCCACCGAAACGTCGCGCGTGGGTCGATGAAACGCCGGATGAGCCACGCGCTCGCAACACGGTCGACCCACATTCGCGAGCGCGTCGCCCAAACGCGGCCTTGATATACGGCGCGATCAAGCCGCACGATCTCTCGCTGCGCCGGATGCGGCTCGCCGGGAGAAAAGCGCGCAATGAAGGCCTCGTCAGCGGCGCGCAGCGCCGTGCGCGCGTCGTCTTGGCCGGCATTCGGAAAGTAGTCCGTCGCGACGAGGGCCGCGAACTCGCGCTGAAGTGCCCGCAGGGTCCGCCGAGCGTCCGTTTCACTTGTCTTCAGAACATCGGTGGCAGCGAAGGTTCGAGCAGCCTCGATGAGGCCCGCAAAGTCGGCGTTTCGATCGAACAATGCTTGAAGTACCGGTGTGTCCTCGCCGGCGTTCGGGACCGGAAAAATGAAAGCTTGCCCGCCGCCGCGGCGCACTTCGGTCTGCTGCTCGGCGAGTTCGCCTTCGATCTCTTTGCGGAACGGCAAAAGGTACACTCCATCGCGAATCACCGCCGGCCCGAGCGCTTTGAGCGCCCGCCAGACCCGGACGCGATCGGCACTTTTCGGGCCAGCCTCAGCCAGTAGGAAGAGTAGCCACGACCCGTAAAACTGCTCCATGTGACACACGGACTGTATCACGTGTTACGCGAAAATGGAAGCACGCACTCGCGGTTCGTCGCTGCCACTCGAGGCGTCACCGCGCACTAACGTGCAGCATCCGACGTACAAGGCGCTCGCCGAACTCGGCAAAGGCGTGAAGACCGCTTTTCTCTGCGCTATTTACACGCCGAAGCATTACGCCGGGGAGATCAACGAAGGACTCAATGTCATCGAGCAATGGAACGGCGCCAACGATTTCGTGTTTTTCGCAAAGCGCGGCGATCTCGCCAGCAATAGGCATGAGGACCACGAGGTGAGCATGCTCTCGTTGCATCTGCTCCAAAACTGCCTCGTCTTCATCAACACTCTGATGCTCCAGCAAGTCCTCAAACGACCACATTGGACGAAGCGCTTGACCGCGATAGACCTGCGTGCAATCACGCCGCTAATCTGGGAGCACGTCAATCCGTACGGCCGGTTCGAGCTCGATATGGAGACGCGCCTTGCGCTCAGCTAGCGATGCCAAGCCGGGCAAATCGCAGCGCGCCGGATCGTGCCTCCGCGTTCGATTGAATCCGCCCCAGGCTCGTCAAATGGCGGCTGGTGACACGAATGTTGAGTTTACCCATAATCGTCTCGCGCACGTAGTGGCCCCACGCGGCCTCAACGCTCAGCACGCGGGTGTCTGCCGGAACGGCGAAGGTGAGGCCGAGCGCGGAAGGGACGAGTTGCGGCGGAGAGGCCACATGATCTTCGCTCGTGGCACCGCTTGGATCGGCAGCGGTTGCCGCGTCGAAGCGCGACGGCGAAACGTACGATTGGCGCGGCGCGAGCAGCCCGACGAGATAGCGGTCGCGCGGCACCGGCAGGGCCGAGGAGATCGTCAACGATAGATTTTTCGAATTCGGCGCGGATTGCGGCTGGGGAGACCGTGACCTCAGGCATTAAGCCGCTCGAGTTGGCGGCGTGCGACGGCAATCAGCGCCGGTAAATCCTTGCCGGTTACCGTGCGCCATTGACACCGTGTCTGATTGGCACCGGGGTCAAGCGCTCGAACAGGCTGCGGCCGGCAGTAAACGGACGTCACAGCGGGAACGTGACAAAGCCGGCGGTACGACCCGCCTCCGCCATCCTGCGATCGAACGTGAGGAGGCTTCTGGCCCGTGCGCTTCTCGCGAGCGCGAGGTGAAGAGCATCGGCCGCCCGTAGCGGTATCTCCCGTGTCGTGAATAGGATTCGCTCAGCCTCGCGATGCGTCTCGGGCAAGAGATCGAGGCAGGCGTAGATGCCGGTTTCAATGTGGTCGAGAATAGCCTGCTGCGCTACTGACGCCATCTTGAAATCGAGCGCACCTTCGCGACAACGCCGCGCTATCGCTGAAATCATCTCCGTTATGGCGAGCTGCGAGATCACCACGTCGCGCCGTCCTCGCAATAGCTCGTTTGCCGCATTGCTGTCGGATTCCCGAAAGTACAACTTTAGCAAGGCACTCGTATCTACGTAAAGCGGACCACCCGCTCTTTTCGATATGGCCTTAGAGACGGTCGGCACGGTCGTCGTCGAGTGTTTCGGATAGCGGCGGTAAAAGCTGCGGCATCCGCGACCTGAAGGCGAAAAGGTCGGGAAACGCCTTCGAACGGGACAGCCCGATGGGGACGAGCCGTGCTACTGGGCGCCCGTGCTCCGTCACGATAATTTCCCGGCCGCCTTTGACGACTTCCAGCAAAGCCGATAAGTTTTGGCGCACCTCGCGGATGCCGACCTGTTTCATCGCTTCATTGTGCTACTTATAGCACAATACGTCAAGATCGTCTCACGGAACCGCTCGGGCGAGGCGCGCACGACGGTCGCGAAACGTTATGACTTTCGACAGGACAGCTAAGGCTGCCAGGAGATCGTCGACGATAACTTTTCGAATTCGGCGCGGATTGCAGCTGGATAGGTTGTGCCGTCAGGCACTAAGCCGCTCGAGTTCGCGTCGTGCGACGGCAATCAGCGCCGGTAAATCCTTATCGGTTACGGTCCGCCATACCCGATCCGCTCGACGCCTACGTTGCGGAGAAAGTGTCTTCCGGAGGGTATTCGTCGGCGAGTGAGGTCGTGCGAGAAGGCTTGCGACTTCTTCAACAATACGAACACGAAAGGTTGCGGGCGCTACGGGCTGCGGTCAAAGTGGGAATCGAGTCGTTGGACCGGGGCGAAGGCCTATCGCTCGAAAAGGCGCGTAAGAAAGTCAACGACCGAAGAGCATCGCCCGCGCGCCGCAAATGATCCTGTCGGTCGCCGATACAAGGATACGTGGTCTTCTATCGCATCCGATTGGAAATGTCGAAATCGTACGAATTCTTAACCGCAATCGTGACGTGCAGACGGCGTTCTTACCGTAGGATGCGCGTCCGCTCGCCCGGTCGTAGGCGTCCGTCCTTCAGGGATTCGGATGGTCGACGGGGACCCAGCACGACAATTGCCGTGCGGTGGTCGTCGCTCCAGAGGGCTTGGGCGATGCGCGGGCTCGTGAGATAGGCGAAGGCGTCGCGGATGTCGCCGCGGGTGCACGGGGTGTGTGAGGCGTGGGCGGCGAGGTATTGGTCGACCGAGCATGATGGCGGCGTCTTCGGTGAGCAGTGGGGCGTCGGCGGGGGCGTGGAAGTCGACGGCCGCGGCTTGGGCGGACCATGCGGTTGCGAGCAGAGCGTCGCAGATGACGGTGAGGCGTTTGCGGGGACCGTGCGCGCGCGACCATTCCAGATCGGCGAGGGCGTCCGCGGCGAAGCCGGGTGCGAAGAGCGGGCGAAGTTCGACGGCGTTTGCGCCGAGCTCGAGGAGCCGCAGCAGATCGGTCACGGTCCACAGGCTGACGTCGTGCGCGCGGCACTCGTCGAGGGTTTCTTTTTCGGCGGCGTAGGCGCTCGCGACCATGATCGCGTGCTGGGCACCGTATTGATCGCGGTACTTGGCGGCTTCGGCGATGTCGGGGCGGACGAGCGGCGTGGTGTTGAGTTTGCATTCGAGCATCGCGCGGTAGCCGAGGACACCGAGGATCGCGTCGATGTAGCCGTCGGGATGGGCGTTGCCGCCGACGTGCGTTGCGGCGAAGCCGAGCGGTTCGAATGCCGTGGTGACGGCTCGTTCGAATTCGGTTGGGTCGGTGCCGGCGGCGGCTGCGGTGAGGCGAGCAATGACGTCGCGCGGCGGGGCGTATGGCGCGTCGGGTTGCGGATCGGGGAGGTCGTCGACGGGATGGTTGCTGCGGAAGCGGCGGTCGGGGTCTTGCACGATCAGCGGATGCAAGCCGCGCGCGATCATCTTCTCGACGTACGCTTTGAGCGTCGCGTACACGTACTTCTTCCGCTCGTTGCGTGGTAAGAGATCGCGCTCGACGGCTTCGGCGAGGATGTCGTCGACGCTGCGCGGTTTGCCGTCGGCGAGAATTTGAAACGCGACGGTGATGACGTCGGAACGCGGCTGAAGTTCGAAGACGTCGAACAAGTTGGCCTGCGCGGTGACGGCGGCGTCAAGCGTTTTCTTTGCGGAGGCGGCGGCGAAGTGTTGCGGGCCGACGCGGGCGAGTTCGGTTGCGAAGACGTCGCCTGTGGCGAGGCGGTCGGGGGCGTTCTCGATCGTCCATGCCGATGTGGCGACGGTGTCGAGTTCGGTCCACGTGCAGGGCGTGACCATCGCGAAGCCGGCTTCGGGGCGCAGCGTGTAGGGCAGGGCCGAGCCGTGGCCGGGAGCGTCGGATTGCGCCGAGATGTGGATGCGATCGGGCGGGACGAGGTGCGCGACTTCGAAGAGGTTGGGCTCGTGGCGGGCGGCGTCGGCCATGATGGTGTGCAGCCAGGCGCGCACGGCGTCGTAGCCCGGGGCGTCTTCGAAGGGGATGTAGAGGGCGATGCTGCGGCCGTCGAGCAGCGGGAACGCGTCGACGCCGCACGATTGCAGCGCCGCGCGGGCGGTGCGGGCGGCGGTGCGCAGCATCGTGAGGGTCGCGTTGCCGCGCGCGGAGAGGACGAGTCGCGCGAAGCGCACGGCGAGCGGATCGGCGGAGGTCGGCGTCCATGATTCGAAGCCGAGCGCGCGCGTGTGGACGCGCCAGAGGAGGCTCTGTTCCGTCAGCGCGATGTACGCGTGCGTGCCGGAGCGCGCGGCGACGGCGATCTGCGGGATGTGTGGTGGAATGGGATGGTGGAGTTGGCCGACGCGGACGACCGGCTCGTCGTCGCCGTTCGGAAGAAAGAGCGCGATGAACGGCGTGCCAGCAAAGTGTTTCGCGATTAGCGGCGCGACGCTTTCATAGTGGACGAGGACGGGCGCACGTTCGGGGGCTTCAGGGGCCTCGTCTACCATCTAAACCTCCAAGACTCGTCGAGCGCTTACCAAAATTAGTCATTGAGCGAGAGAATCAGATTTTCGGTGGCGGCGTAGAGATCGGCGACCCGGTTCACCGCGTTGACGACGGCGGTCGTCGTCGTCGACTTTCCACCGTAGATGAGGAGCAGCCCGGGGTGCTCTGAGAGAGCCGCATAGAGCGTTCGAAAGTCAGCGCAGTCGCTTGTGACTATGGCGCGGCGGGATGCGAGCGCCGCACCGATTATCGCGGTGTCAGCGGCGCCGACGCCCCGAAGAGCGACGCTCGTTTCGACGTCGTGGCCGACGGTATGCAGTCGCTCGACGAGCCGTCTTTCGCTTTCGTTTTCATCAAGGAGTAGAAGCACGGCGCGAGAGGGAGGGTTCGGTGCGACGACGTTCTTCAGCGCACTCCGCGTCGATCAACTCACGATTGCGCTCGACGTAATCGACGGCTTCGCGAACCGATTCGACAGGTAGGTCGAATTCAGTCGCGATCTCTTCGACGCTCAGCTGGTTCGCCTCCATCGAATCGACGACTTGGCCGGCCGTGAGACGCCGCCCCTTGATCGAAAGCTGCCGCCGCCAAGGGTGCGGCACCGCGACGAGCCACCGGTACCCCGCCTCCGGCCGAAGCGCACGCGTGAACTCAGGAAAGGCGTCGACGGCGCGCGGGTCGTCGCCGGGCAAGAACGAGATTATCGTTCCGCTCTCGATGGCAGCGGAAAGCCTGGAGAACAGCGCGAGGAGCGCGCGACCGGCCTCCGAGTCGCCGTCGGCGCCGAACACGCGCCGCGCGCGCGCAAGGGTAAGTTCGTCCTCCGTCCGCAGATCGATCTGCCAGCGTCGCCTTGCCATGACTCCTATATTACTCCAAAGCGGAGTCTAAGGGCGGTCGACTCAAGAAATCGAGCGGCGCTCGTTAGGCGCCTCCGGGCGGGTGCGCTTTTGGGAGCTTGCGCCTCGGGCGCGCTGGGACTTTGCGTTCGGGCTTCGACACCTTGGTATCTCCCGCGGGGCTTGCGAGTCGTCGTTCGAGCATCGTAAATGCATCGACGAGCTCGCGCGCCTCGAAGACCCGGTTACGCCGCATCATCGCGCTCTGCGTCAAGATACCGACCGAGACGAGCACGGAGACGGCTTCGTTCACGACGGCGAACGTCCGACGAAGTTTCTCTGCGGCCGAACGAACACTCAGGACCGGCATTTCGGGAAGCAACGAGAGCAGCGCGAGAACGGACGAATCCGATCGCACCGGTCCGACACGGACTTTCCATGACTCAGTAATTTCTTCCACGCGTTTTTCAAAGGACATCGCATCGGCGCACGCACGTTTAGCAGCCACGGCGAAGAACGCGATCCATGCATCGAGCGCATCTATCGCTGCTGATGGTGTCGGCGTGCTCGTGGCACGCGTTGCGTTCAATGATGAAACATAGCCTTCGGCTCGCGTAGCGAGAATCAACGAGATGGGCGGCGTGGTCTTGACCGCGAGACCCCGTCGCCGGAGGATCATGTATATGAGCGCTCTTCCCGTTCGGCCGTTGCCATCGGCGAATGGGTGAATGGTCTCGAATTGCGCATGGGCGATCGCCGCTTGTGCGACGGCGGGCAGCATGTCGAGATTGGAGAATTCGCATAAATCATCGAGTAGGTCGCGAATAAACTCTGGTGGAGGTGGAATAAATCTTGCGGAAAGCGGATTATAATCGCTGCCTCCGATCCAGTTTTGCTCAACGCGAATGCGGCCAGCGTGTTCTCTCGCTCTCGTACGTTCCAGCAATCGCCGGTGCACTTCGCGCAGATGGTCGACGGTAATCTCGCCATCAGTCTGCACCGCAAAGGCCATGGCGTCGATATTGCTCAAAACTTCGCGCACTCGTTCGTCTTGGAACGGAAGACCCTCGTCCGTTTCGAGCGACGCGCGAAGCAGGCGTTGCGGTGAAATCTCGAGCCCCTCGATGTGCGACGATGCTACCGACTCGGCACGCAAAAGAAGACGAGCGAGGATCTCCGTATTCGTTAGCGATTCGGCCTGAAGGTCGAGTTGCCGAATCGCGGTTTCGGCATCGGCGACGTCCGCGGCCGTCGGCCCAGTGAGGTATATTTGCCGGCCGATGAGGCGATCAGGCACGAACGCGTCGTATGGCCCGCCGACCCGATCTCGGCGGGCCACGTCGATCCCTGCGATCGTGGACTTCCAATGACGGCGGACAAACGTTCCCAAAGTATCATCGACCTCTGCTGTATTATACCATAGATCAATAAGCCATAATATAGTCGGCAGCCATTATCGCATGCATGCCGGCCGATCGCAACGTGCGTTCCGCCGCATTGTTGTCGATCTCGATGCGCCCGTCGTCACAATACCGTCCCAGGGCCTCCCATCGACTCAGCGCATAGCGGATCGCTTTTGCCGTCGCAGATTTCTGCGAGAGCGCTTGGAGCCTCTGCTCCATCCAAGCTTTCATCGTATCGAGCAGTGGCCGGCTGCGTTCGCGTCGCACCACGCAGCGCTCGCGGGGAGGGCGACCGCGAATCTCTTGCTCGATGGCATACAGCGCGCCGATTCGTTCGATCATGTGTGCTGCCACGGGAGATTTGTGCAGCTCGTCCAAATCGACGAACTTGCGCCGAACGTGCGCCCAACACGCCGCTTCAAGCACCCGGCCGCCGTCGTAGATCTTCAAGAAGCCGGCATACCCGTCGGCTTGCAGAATGCGCTGAAGTCTGCCAGATGTCGCTGCGGATGTTCGCCCTTGCGATCGGGGCTATAGGCAAACCAGACCGCCGGCGCGATCTCGCCGGCTGCTGCTCGCTCGTCGCGCACGTAGGTCCACAGCCGACCGGTTTTGGTCGCGCCGCGCCCCGGTGCGAGCACCGGAATGGCGTATCGTCGGCGTGCACGACGTCGGCGGCAAAGACATGCGCGCGTAACGCGTCCGGTCAATGGAGTCAAGAGTGCGCTAACGTTTCCGACCCACTGTGCCAACAGTGTGCGGTCTAACGCGACGCCCTCACGCGCGTAGATCTCCGCCTGCCGATAGAGTGGCAGATGCGGCGTATTTGCCGACGAGGACGTGTGCCACGAGTCCCGGTCCGGCCATGCCGCGCTCGATCGGGCGCGTCGGTGCCGGCGCCTGCACGATCGTATCGCAGCTCGCGCAGGCGAGCTTGGGGCGCACGTGCCGAATCACTTTGAAGCGCACCGGCTCCAGTTCGAGCGTCTCGCAGACATCTTCGCCCAGATGCTTGAGTTGGCCACCACAGTCCGGGCAGCTTGAGTGATGCGGTGCGATCGTCAGCGTTTCGCGCGCGAGACTCGCGGGAAACTCACGTCGCGGCTTGGGGATGCTCGCGGCGGGCGGTGAGCCGGCTTGTTGCGCCAGCTCGCACGAGCACTGCACCGCGGCTGTCTCGAGTTCCTCAACCCACAACTCCAACTGCTCGATCTGGCGCGCGCGCTTTTCGCTGGGGACTCGTCGCCGTGAGAAACATCGAGCCCGGCGAAGTCCTCGTCGTCGAACGCGGCCCTCGCGTCGGCGCTCGCCTCGTCGCAATGATAAGCGCATTGACCGGATATGAAACGAACTGTTGCGTAGGATGGGGCGAGTACGTTCTGCACGGGCCGCTTCACGGCAACGGCGCTGGAGCGTACATCAACCACAGTTGCAACCCGAACGCCGGTATGCTCGTCGACGCGACCTGGGTCGCGATGCGGGCGATCACCGCAACCGAGGAAGTGACGTGCGACTACGGCACGTTCGAGACGATGAACGACTGGAGCATGGACTGCGCCTGTGGCGCCGCCTCGTGTCGGAAGGTCATCACCGGTCGGGACTTTCTTCTCCCGGACCTCCAGGCGCGACTCGGACCGTGGTTCGCGCCATATCTCCGAATGCACATCAAGTCCGTCACCGAACCGTATAGGACGCGATGACCCCTTCCGCGGCCGCAATCTAGTTCGAGGCGGGATGATCGAACTCGGCTTGGTCGATCCTACATCACCCCAAGGGGCCTACTGAATCCGCGGAAAAAAATTAACGTCCTATCCATTCATGCGCCCGGGCGTCGAGTCGTCGTGTGACTCGCGGCACCTGCTTCGCCCGGCAGGAGAGCAGAGCCACGCGTGCGCTCACCGATCACCGCGATTATGACCGGACACGAACGCGCATACAGCGATCGGGTCCTCGGACTCCTGGGAGCGAATCCGACCTTCTTCGCGGCGGGATCGTGTCGTCGATGCGCTGCGCGGCCCTCTCGGCGCAACGATGGAGGCGCAGGTCATCGTCGTCGACGTGCTTTCCATCGCCGACCACATGCCGGGCAGCGACGCCATCCTCTTCGGCTTGAACCTCGCCCGCGCGCTGAAACGAATCCCCGACTCCAGCACGATGCTCACCGGTTGGCGATGGAACGCCGTGCCTATCGTGCTCCTGTGGCGAGACGATGCGCTCCAACACTTCACCGCTTTCGATCCGACCCTCTCTGGGGTCACGGCGTGCAGCGTACTCGGCGGATGGGAGCACATCTACGACGTCGTCGCGTCCCAGGCCGTATCGTTCGCGGAACGCGTCGCGCAGCACATGATGCTCGCCGGCTGGGACCTCGTGTTTGATCGGGGCCGCTGGCACCGCGTACGAATCCGCGGCGGTATAGCCTCCATGGAAACCGCCCTATACGACGCGCGGGCGGACGCATACGCACGGATGTCGCATGCCCAGAAGCGGATGTACCGCAGCGTCGCCAGCACGCCGGACGCCATAGGCGAGGACCTCGAAGCGTTCGAGTCGATGCAAAAGGACTTGCGCCTCCTGGAAATCGTCTATCAGCACTTCTTCGAGCGTCACGCGTACTTTCTCCGAGCGGCTCGTCACGAGATGTATCCTCATCCGCGGCTCATCACCGGCCAGGGTGGTACTCTATTCCCGGACATCGTAGTCAGCCCGATCCCCGGGTCGCTTCACCGAGACCAAAACGTAGCCGAACTGAAACGGCCTCGGATGCCGCTTTACGGGCGGAACGGCGAAAGCGCGGCCTCACGCCGCGGCCGCTCCCAGACGGCCGGATACGGCCGATGGATGTCCGATCCGTCGTACGCCGCCCAGCGACAGCGGCTTTTCGGCATTAGCTCCATGCGGACGCGACTCACGCTCATCGCCGGCCTTCTGGCGAGCTCGTCCCGCCCCGCCATGGGGCCCGACGGGGTGAGAGTGCGGCCGTACGATCAGCTTGGCGACGACGTCGAGTTCCGCCATAGCGCCCCGCTCGACCGCATAATGCGGCGACTTGTGGCGTCCTGATCGCAACGTACAGGCGCGATCGCTCCGCGGTCGACGGAACTATGCGCGAAAAGCGCAATGCTAGTGCGTGCAGACAAACAGCACGGGCAGCGTGCCGCGCTCGAACGTCTCGATGTAAAGAACCTTCAGTTCCGGATCCGCCGGCACCACCACGCCGGGCTCGATCGCTATGACCCGTCCGGCCGGCTCCCTCCATAGGGTCTCGTCGTGATAGAGCGACCACGTTTCGGGCGGCGCGCCCCGCTGCGCGCGCGGAGCGTATTCGATCCGCCAGGCGAGACGCGGCCTGCCATCGCGCTTCACGACGATGAGCGACTCAAGATGATGTCCGCGCGTCGACCGCACCGGCTTGAGTGGGATCACCCAAGCCATCTCGACGCTTTGGGAGCCGCTGAAATCGACGCCGATGCGAAGGGGTTTCTCGTCGTGAAACTCGCCGTTCATCCACCCGCTCGCGAAGGCGGGCCAAGGGACGACGTTCGGGCGGTCGTCCGTGGAGACGAAGTCCGGCCGAAGGGCGAGCCTCGCCAGGAACGGCCACATCGCCTCCACCTCCGTAAGGACGTTATTCAACCGCCAGAACTCGCCGTCCATAAACGAATACTTGTCGCGGATTGCGCGACGAAGGGCGGCAACGTATGCCGCATGGTCGGCGCGCGCCGGGCGCGCCTTGCCCAGCCAGTGCGACTTCGCTCGGCGACGCGCGTCGCGGCCCAGTCCAGCGGCGTCCGCGAGCGCCGGGCCGCCCCCTATTGCGACCTCGCGCGCGACCTCTCGCAATAACCCGGCGTACGCCTTGACATCGGGGGCGGACATCTTACCCCCATTGGCGGTATGGACAAGAAAATCCGATGCCGAGGCCCGCCAGACTTTGGGACCGCCACCCCCCAACGGAGTAGCGCCACCGATCACTTCGGCGGCACGGGCAACCTCCACGAACCGCTTCTCCAGCCGGCAGGAGCAGCGGTAGACCGAGTCACAACCCACCTCCCCGAAGCGCCAACAGCACCTCCGCGCTTCCCACCCGACACGGGAGCAAGCCCGGTTGCCAGTCTTCATCAGCTACTCGCATTCCGACAAAGACTTCGTCGACGAACTCGCCGCCCGCATCGTAGCCAACCGCGGATCGGTTTGGCTGGACAGATGGGAACTCAAAGTCGGAGACTCGCTGATCCAGAAAGTGCAAGAGGCCATCGCAACTTCGAGCGCGCTCCTGGTCGTTCTATCGAAGGCTTCGATAGAGTCGGAGTGGTGCAAGAAAGAACTGTCAGCCGGCCTCATGCGGGAATTGGAGGAAAGGCGCGTCGTGGTGCTGCCAGTGCTAAAGGAAGACTGCACGATACCTCTATTCCTTCGCGAGAAGCTGTACGCGGATTTCAGAACGGATTACGACGCAGGGCTGACCGCGGTGTTGGAGGGGATCGCGGCGGTCACGAACCGCGATCAAAACCGCATCGAAAAAGGGGAGTACAACGTCGATTGGGCCCACGATTGGGGATCCGACGACTCCGGGCGGTTTTGGCTTCGCTTCACATTGGTTCAGTCCATGAAGGACGCTCCGGTGACGATCCTCACCGTCGTCTTCGCTTTAGCCAACGAAGCTGCGACATGTCGATATAAGCGCCTAGCCAAAGCGGGCTTCGACTGGTTCGCGAGGGAACTCATCGCCGGACTACTGCACGATTATAGCGAAGAGCACAATGTAAATCTCGTGCTCGAAGACGCGATGGAGAAGGCGCACCGCTTCATCCTTGCCGATAGCGGGAGCCGGCGGGCCTACCAGATCACCGTTACGTCACGGCGGATGGGTTCGGATACCGGGAAAATCCAGGTCGTTCAGATCAGCAATTATCTTCGCGACATCCGGGATTACGCGGCGAACGCATCACGACGGCTGACGGCTGACGGCTGACGAACAGCGTAAGCTGCTCAGGCTGTTGGCGTAGAACGCGCCTCCGGTCACCGCGGTTTTCATAAGGATGAGACCTAATCCGGTAGGCAGGGGCGTCGCCACCCCCACCTCCGACACCACCGTACGTGCCGTTCGGCATACGGCGGTTCAGGAAGAGCACACAAGGCGTTGATGCTCTTGGGTGAAGCTCATGAGTCCCATCAGGGTCAGCGTCTTGGTCGGGAGTGCTTGGTTCATGTGACCCGCACCAGCGCTCCACCACGGTCCCCGACCGTTAAAGGCGGATGCGGATGCGCGGTTCACGTCGATACCACGCTGGCGGAGTTCGCGGAGTCGAGTCCGTGGTCGCTTCCATTGACGCCACACGATGCAGCGCAGTTTCCGACGAATTCACTTGTCGAGGTCTTCGAAGACGCCTTTTACCTGCAACCATTGGAAGTACGCAGTCCATCCCCGAATAACGGGCGGAGTTCCCGCATGACGGTCGAGCGGCTTCCGCGGCGTCGGGCTCCATCACGACGGTGCCGGCGCGCTTGCACTCGAGCAGCACGCGGTACCCCGCGATGCCGAGCGGCGCGTCGAGATAGCCGTCCGGTTGCACCCACGCCACCGAGATGTGACGCGACGAACCCAAGAACCGCAAACGCATCGCACAAGGCGAGTTCGTACGCGGCCGAATCGTCGCCGCTCCCCGTTGACGCGAGGCGAGCCGTCAGTTCGTCCGCATTTGGCGCCGCGGCGGGTCGGGGCAGCGGTCTCTGTGGGGCGGGCCAATCGTCGGCTGGAAGATTGCGCCGGAAGCGCCGGTCGACGTCCTGCGTGATCTTCGGCGTCCGATCGTGACCCTTCGCGCGGGAGATGTATTCGATGAGTTCGGTGTAGACGTCTTTGCGCGTCGTGGTTTTCGGCACGAGATCGCGCGCGATCGCTTCCGCGCACGACTCGTCGGCATCGCGCGGCTTGCCATCGTCGAGAATCGCGATCGCGGCGCGGATGATGCGCCCACGCGGTTCGCCATCGGAGACGGCGAGCATGAAGATGTCAGACGCTGGGCGCTCACCCTGCACCGAGGCAAGAAACGCACGCGACGCTTGCGCACCAATCGCGGCGACCTCCGCCACGAACACGTCGCCGCTCGCCGACAGCCGCTGCGCGAAATTGGACGCGGTGAAGTCCCCGCGTCGAGCGCTGAGAGCTCGTTCCACGCAATCGGTACGACCACCGGCAGCGCATCGAGCGCGCGCAGGCTATAGGGTTAAGGCGCTAAACCGTCCGACCGCATTGGAACTTGCCGCGATATGCACGCGATCGCCGCGTTCGGCGAGCGGACGTGCCGTCGTGAGCAGCGTCGGATGCTTGCGTGACGCCTCATCGGCAACATATCGAGCCGCTGCCGGACGGGTTCGTAGTCCGGTGCATCAGTAAAGGGCACTCAGAGCGTAAACCCGCTTTTGCCGCCCAGCAGCAGCACGGACTGGAGTCCGTACGACGTCAACAACGCTCGCATTGCGAGCGCGCTCTCCTTCACCATCGCCGTCGTTGCGAGGCCACTGGGTTGGAACAGCATGCGTCCGAAGGCGACGCGTGAAGGGTCGTTGGGCGTCGGCGACCAGCCGTAGCGTGAGATTGCGCCACGATGCGCCTGCCACAGCACCGTGTTTTCGGCGACGGCTGCGAACGTGGTGGGGCCGCGGCGTAACGTTACCTGGACGGTCGGGATCGATGACCTTCGTGGCCCAATCGGGAACGAAGCCCGCAACGAGCGGCGTACCGGCGAATGACGCCGCCAAAAGCGGCGCGACGCGCCGATAGTGCGCGATCAGCAGAGCGTGTTGTTCGCGCGTGAACGTCGCCCGTGCACCGTCCTCCATCAGGGGGCATGCGCGCCCGCGTGACTCGGCGTGATGCCGACCCGGTGCCAGGCGTCGTGGACGGCGGTTTCGGCACGCTCGCCGTGACGTTTTGCGTTCGCGATCGTCGCGGCGGCAAATTGCGCGAAGGTGGCGTTCTTTCGAAGGCGCGACGCGGTGATCGTTTCGTACCAAATCGATCCCGCCGTCTGCCAGGCGTGGCCGCCGAGTGCCGTTGCAACGAGATAGAAGGCGTGATTGGGGATGCCGGAATTGATGTGGACGCCGCCTTCATCCCCCGCCATCGCCACATAGTCGCGCATGTGCGCCGGCTGCGGGTCGCGGCCACCGAGCGCCGGATCGTCGTACGCGGTACCCGGCGCTTTGAGCGAACGCAGGGCCTCGGCATTGACGGCTTTCGTCAGCAAACCCGCGCCGATGAGCCAGTCCGCCGCTGTGACCGTCTGCTTGCGATGCCACTGCTTGACGAGCGACCCGAACACGTCGGCGACCGACTCGTTGAGGGCACCGGACTGGCCGTCGTACTCGAAATCGGCACCGTACTGCACGACACCGTGCGTGAGCTCGTGGCCGATGACGTCGAGGCAGGTCGTGAAGCGACCGAACACCTCGCCGTCGCCGTCGCCGTAGACCATTTGCAAGCCGTTCCAAAATGCGTTATCGAAATCGTGCGAATAATGCACGCTCGAAATAAGGTGCAGGCCGTGGTCGTTGATCGAATCGCGTTGGAAGACGTCGCGGTAGAATTCGTACGTGACGCCGGCGGCATCATAGGCTTCGTCGACCGCGGTATCGGGGGCGACCGGATCGCCTTCGCTGCGCACGATCATGCCGGGCACGTGCGTCGTATGCCGGCACGTGAACACGCGGCGCTGCTCGCCCGCTTCCGGCGGATTACCGGCAGCCGCCATGCGGCCGATCAGCGCCTCGAGCGGACGGCGCGCGCGCAGCCGCTCCGAGACGAGCAGCGAGCGCTTCGCGCTCTCACGCACGCGGTCGCTGCGATGGACGCTCAACGCTTCGAGGATGTAGGGCGGGACGATACAACAGCAACGGTCGCTCGGCATAGCGTTGCGTTCCTCGACGGATGTGGCTGGGGATCGATGCGCGATAGGTTGGGGGTCGAGCGCGATGGGCAGCCGCAGATGCGAACGCGGCGTGATGCGTCTCGCGTTCGCTTGCGATCGATGCTTTTTAGAAACTGGCCTCGCGTGCCCTCTCATGAACGCGAACAACCAGCCGGGTCGTAAGCGCATCTGCCGTGGCGGGCACACAGCGTTGAGTCGAAGACGTTGCGTCACCTTAATACAAGAGAACGCGAGCGACTCGCGCACGCGCTTGCGATGTGCAGAAAGCACTCGGAGGCTTTTACGCGTCGGCGATCCTGCCGAATGAGGCAGGCTACGGCCGCTTGCGGAAGGGACCGGCTTTGCGCCGCGATACCGCGTCCTCAGGCGAACTACTTCGGTGCAATCAGCGCTGTCCGTGGGTTCTCGGGTAAAATGAGCGGGTCGCGGGGCGGTCGTGAAAAATCGAAGTCCCGCGTCAGGTCGCCCAGAAACGGAACGTTCTCGCGGACATCCGGTCTTGGATCGGGCCGTCCGTCGGTCCGGGGATCGAGCCGAGCTCCATCGAGAAAATCGTCTTCGATGAACTTGAGATATGCATCGAAGCTCAGCGTTTGGTGATCGACCAAGCCTTGCCGGGCATAGGGGCTGATGACCATGCCCGGCACGCGGATCCCGTAGCCCCAGTGCGTCGGCTTTCGGCGGCTTGACGTGATCGTAGAAGCGGCCCCAATCGTCCCAAGTTAAAAATATGGCGGTGCTGTTCCAATCGGGACCGCGCATGATCTCGTTGACGATGTGCGTGACGTATGACTGGCCGACGCTGACCAGGGCCGGCGGATGCTCGCTGTCGCGGAAGTTCGGCGCGATCCAGGCGACCGCCGGTAGGGTGCCCGCCTTTGCCGCCGCGAGAAACGCGGTAAGCGGCTGCACGTTGTCGAGCTGCTGATCCTCGTGCACGTCGGCGAACCGTGGCAAGACATTCCAGATCGGCGGGACGCCGCGTTTACCGGGACCGCCCGGGCCGCCGTCGAGATAATAGCCCCACGATACGCGGTGACGATCGAGGAGCCAGGTGAGATCGGTCCAAACGAACGGCGTCTCGATCCGCGGCCCCGGCCGCTTGCGCGCGACATCGCTTTGACAACTCGCGGGATCGTGCCGGTTCGCACACTGCGCCGACCAGCCGGAGATCAAGTAAAGGTGCGACGGCAAGCTATACGACGCGACCGGTTCGAACATGTGGTCGTGCAGGACGAATGCTTTGGCATACGCCCAGTAATTCGGAATGTCGGACTCGACATGATACGCCATCACGCGACTAGCGTTCTGGCCGCCAGCTTCACCGCAATTCGGGTTTGTCGGATCCGTGCACGTCGTGCCCGCGTTGGCGGCAACCGTGACGAACCCATCCATCTTTCCGCCATCGATCGCGCGTGCCGCCGCCTCGGCCGAGTGCGGCGCGCCACCGTTTCGGTCCTGATGATCGACGAAGGGAGGCACGCAGGCGTGCGTTGCGGGGTTCGGCAAACAGGGTGTCGGCGCACCAGCTTGCATCGCAATGCCGTCAACGCCGGGGAACGTCCCGAAGTAATGATCGAATGACCGGTTTTCTTGCATGATGACGACCACATGACGGATGGCGTGGATGTCAGCTGGACTGGCGGGCTGCGGTGAAACGACGGCGTCCCCGATAACCGGCGTCCCGCTCGAATCGTGTCCGGTCTGGAAGATCGATCGGCCGTTTGCAAGCGAAGCCACCGGCTGCGACGGCGACGAGCATCCGGCCGCGTCGGCAAAAAGCAGGGCCAGCACGAGCCCGACGCAAGGCCTCATGATCGCGCGTTTCGCAACCTGGGCCGGAGCTCCCGCAACGTGTCGGACTCTCCACGAACGCTCCTTCGCGCATCACGGTGCGCGACGAAGGTTTCATCGGACGAAGCCAAGCGGCTCATGGATACGCCGAGAATTGGGAGATCGTCTTGGGTTGGCTCGAGTTTTATTTGAGTGCCAAAGTAAACTCTGTCTTTCTTGCGCAGACCGTCGACGGCCGGCTTCTCACCATGGCTGGCGAGCATCGCGAAGATGGGTCCCTTTCCATCTTCGCGGCGCGCGACATGAACCCACGCGAGAGGCGCCGCTATCGGAGGCAGTGATGGGAACGACGCAAAGGCTCTCACGAGATGATCCGGCGATTCGAGTCTCCGGACTATGACGCTTTTAACGGTCAAGAAGTCGCAGTCTCTGGCGGCAAGCCACTTCACGGGCGCAGCCGATATCAATCCGCCTAAGCCGGCCGCTTCTTAACAGGTCGCGGAAATACGAGGGCTCGGTCTCGCTCCACCGGCTCGTTTGAGTGTAAGCGTGGCTCGTCGGCGGCTGTTTGAAGCGTTTTAGCGTTCCGCGGCGGTCTCGGGAGCACTTTTGGAGACACCGATCCTGTCATCATGCCGCAGCCATTACTTTGCGCATGCGCGTTAGGTTGTAGGCTGTGAGAACCAAGCTAAACATGTCCGCCACGCGCGAGAGTCCGCGCACACGAACTTTGCGGATCAGCCCGACGACTTTGCTCCAGCCGAAGACTTCCTCGACGCGCTTGCGCTTGCGTTGACTGATCGCATAGCCTCATGCCGGGTGGTCCTCCCGTCGATCGCGCTATGCCGCTTGGTGTCGTTTTGCGCGACATGCGGCGTAATATTGAGCGCGCGCACCTCAGCCACAAATTCAGAGCAATCGTACCCCTTGTCGAGCCCTACGGTGATCCGCGAGCCCTCAGGAAGTCGGCCCATCATCTTCAGCGCCGCTTCCCGTTCCGCCGTTCCGGTCGCCAGCGTCAGGAGCGCATCGACGACGAGGCCGTTGCGGTTCTCCGTCATCGCATGTCCAAGGTAGCCGAGCTTGACTTGGCTTCCCGCGCTTTTCTTGAAGAGCCGAGCGTCGGGATCGGTAATCGAGGCGTGGGTGTCGTTGGTGCGTTTGGTGCCCTTGAAGTCCACCGTCGGATTCTTGCCTGAGCCGTTGGGAGGTCCGCTCTCATCTTTGGGTTTAACGCTCTTGTAGCTCGCCCAGGCTTCGATCAGCGTTCCATCGACGGTGAAATGTTCGTCGCTCAATAGTTCCGCCGACTTGGCTTGATCTAAAACTGCCGCGAAGAACTTTCGCGCAATCTCACCATCGAGAAAGCGCTCACGGTTTTCGTGAACACCGTCACATCCCAAATCGGTTCGTCCATGTTCAGTCCGACGAACCATCGAAAGAGCATATTGTACTCCAACTGCTCCATGAGCATGCGCTCGCTGCGAACCGAGTAGAGAATTTGCAGCAGCAGCGCACGCATCAGACGTTCTGGCGGAATCGAAGGCCGGCCACGCTTGGCGTATAATTTCGAGAACTCCGGCGAGAGCTTAACCAGCGCCGCATTGACCATCTCGCGCATCGGACGAAGGGGATGATCAGCCGGCACGCGCTGTTCCGGCGAAACGTAGCTCCACATCGCCGTACTCTGGGCATCCTTGGACCTCATCGGCCGCAAACCTCAACAAGAATCGAGGAGACTTATGCCAATGATAGCCGAAAACGGCAGCCAAACCAATCTCCGGTCAGCGCATTTTTCCGCGACCTGTTAAGATTATGCGAGCCACTGTGATACTCCGCGAGATCACGCGCATATGCGGCGACCTGATCGAGGTCGGCTTGTTCCGCATATGGACGGCCTTTGAATTCAACGACGTTCAGCGAGCATCCGGTGAGAATAACAAGATCAGGGCGTCGACCGCGCTCGCGGAGCAACTCGTACTCGAGTATAATGCCCCACAGTTGAGATTCGGGATGACGCTCAATGAGCTGTCGGCATTCCGTTCGCAGAATCCTGACCGAATCGGTCCATGCGTTGAGCTGTGACTCGCCGATCGGCAATACGAGTGCGCTTACGAAGCCGCGAAGATCATCCCGGATAACACCTTCAGACGCATCGAGAAACGCTTTCATGGTACCGAACCAACCAGCCGGATTATCGTATGTGATCAATTGTGGTCCTTCATTCGGGAGCTGAAGACAAATCGACCACCATGGTATGCTTTATACGTCCTAATGATACACCGCTCACCGTCCCTTGGGGCGACTGGTGGACGGACTGTTCTGCTGCGACTGCCGTCGGTGTCGGTGACGAGCGACCGCAGCCGGTAAACATTCGGCATTTCCCCGAGCCGGCCGTCTGCGCGGGCCTTCAGTGTTTTGTTATGATGACCGATGCGAACACAGCAGATATCCTCGCCAGCGCGTCGTGCGAGGATTCGTAGATCCAACGTCGCGCGGATTTCGTATACATCGAATGCCTTCATCTTCTTCATCTGCAGGTCGCCAGCGTGCATGTTCGGGCTCTCGATCAGTTTATCGACGCCGTCCCAAGCATGGCGCCGATCCGCTTTCGAAAGCACTCTCAGACCTTGACGGAAACCCTCGCTAATAACGACGTTCATGGCGTCAGCTCCAAAATGCCGCTCGCGATGAGTGCGTCGACTTGGCGTTCGACCTGTAGCGGGATACGCTCGTCCTCGAAGTAGGCGCCCAGCTCGAGGTTCGAATCGACTCCTCGTTCGGTCAGATTCGCACTCGTTATCAGTGCCGCACAACCGTCAGCCGCGGCGACTTTCGCGTGCATCGATGCGCCGGCTGCTCGTGAAGAATGCGGCCAGACGTAAAACCGGGCACGGCCGCGCAAACGCTCAAAGGGTAGCGCGGCGTCAACGGTCAAGCGGCCGCGGCTCTCCGTTGCGGATTCGAGTACGAGCCGAACGGCGACTCCCCGCTCGCAAGCAGCGGCGAGTTCGTCGAGCAATCCAGGAATTGGGAATGCGCTGAAGCTCATGAGCAGCAACCGCTCGCGAGCGCGGCGGACGATGCGAAAGAGCACCGCGGTTGTGTTCAGCGTCGTCGCCGAGTCGGTTGCCGGACCCGTCCAGACGAGTTCCACCGCACTCGTCGCTGCCTTGCGAGCTTTTGCTGCGGCTTCAATAGCAAGCGCTAAGGCGGGCGCATCGATTTCGGAATGGGCGCTCCACGCGGCGAGCAGCGGCGCGACGGCGCCCTCGAAGGCGCTCGTCGCGGCCGAGCTACCGAAAACGCCGGAGCCATTATTTGACTTCGTACGCAACTCGTGGACGAACGCCGAAACGTGCGACGGCGTCGATTCGCTAACGACGCGTGATACCGCGTCCGCCAGTGACGGTACGGAAGAATCAAGATGCATCGAAGTAGCCGAGATGTTCTTCTGCGAGCGTAGCCTCCAGCACGCTGCGATCGAGATACCGGTTTCCGCACTCGCAGCTCGTTTCGGGCAAGAAGAGGCACGCGTGGCAGGCGGCGCCATGCTGGCTCGGATCGTGCTCGCTCGGGACGTGCTCGGCACACATCGGGTCAGAGGCGCAAATACGCGCGCGTTCCAGTGCCTGATCGAGGATGCGGCCGAGTCGCTCCGGCTCCGCGAGCGATACAAGGCCACCGAGCGTTCCTTCTGCGTCCGGTGCGGCCGTATAGAGTAAGATGCCGGCCATCGGCTCGCCGCGCATCGCTTCGTCTGATGAATAAATACGCTCGCGTATGGAGGCGGCACTGTAGCCGCAGTCGAGCGCGACGCCGTTAATTATCAAATGCGAGAGCGAATGCAATAGTAAAAACCGGGGCGACCGCATCCCCGGCGTGCCGGCACGGCCAGCAAGAACGCGGGCGATGCGTTCGGAGCGTCCAATGCTGGCGCTCCAAGCGGCTACGCGTGACTCGGCGAGGCGAATGAAAAGGCCCTCGCCGCGCATTTCGGCGGCCGGTACCCAGTGGGGTTCGCGCTCGGAAAGCGAGGCGCGATTGCGCGTAAGGTCTGCGTCTTCGGCGACGCCTGAGTCGGGAGCTTCAATGCGCGCGAACCCAACGAGCGCGACGACCGACCGCAGCCGTGTCGCCGCGGTGACGGCCGTGATGGTTGGTTCGTAGCCGGTCGGCACGCGACGCGCGCGCACGTCGAATTGCTCGGATGCCTGGGTTCCGGCGGGATCGATGAAGCGCTCCCATTCAGGGCGCTTGAGATCGATCGGACCATCGGCCGTGTGGTCGTTCGTCGCGCTGCGGCGCCGCTCGATTGCAGCCCACACGTCGTCGGCGGAAAGTTCGCGGAGCTCGACCAGTTGTGGCGTGTTGACAACAGCATAATCATAGACGACGCGCTGCGGGATCGCCGCAAGGTAACCCCAGGCTTCGTCGACGGCACGTTCAACAATATCGGCTCGCGTGGAAGGTAGCGCGAGCGCGCTGCGCGTCTCGGGGAACCACATGTTCGACGCACCGAGGAGCATGGGCGACGCGGCCAGGGGGCACCCTTGCGCATCGAACGTCCGCAAATGGACATTGCGGCCTCGGCAGCGCGGGAGCATGCGCTGACGGCGGTCGCCGCGCGCATATATCGTGCTCATCGAAGCGCTATCACCGCAACGGGCGCAGCGGACGGTGACGTCGGTCGAGCGCATACCGCTGCCGACATCGTACATCTCGAGGCCGGCATCGACGTCGCGTTTTTTGCAGGCACCAAAACCGTGCACGAACTGATCCCAGGGAAAGTCGTCCAGATGCCCATTCTCGCAGGCAAGAACGAAGCGAGCCGGCACGACGGTTGGGTTTTTGAATTTCGGATTCTTCAAACACGTCGCGTGCACGTAGCGTGTCCGTTGGGGACGATAGCGATCGACCTTCAAGACGAAGTGGCCACCATCGCATGTGGAGAGCAGGTTACAGGCCGTGCATCGCATCCAGCGGGGAAACGGGAGAACCGGCACGCCGACGAAGCGGGACGGGTCATTGCCACCGGTTCGAACTTCTGGAATCCAGGGGAGCGCTGCCAGATAACCGACCTGTTCGCCGAGTCGCTCCTGTACGGCAGCAAGTAGCCGTGGCTCGACGATATGTTCGCGCGGCTTGTCCCATGCGTCGAGCCCTGCGATGACGACGGAGAGGCTCGGCAAGTCGACTTGTGCGCCGACGCCGTACGCGAACATCATCTGGCTCGGTCGAGCGCCGCCGACGTCGGGACGCGTTTGCACGCCGTTGGGCTGCGTTCGCGATGTTCGGTTCATGCGCCGGATCCTGGCTCGCTGGCCGTTACGACGTCCGCCGCGTCGTCTTCGAATGCACTAGTGGGAACGGCAGCGTTCGACCTGTCGAGCACGTATTCTGGCGCCGCATCGCGATTCGGGTCAGATTCGTCGAGCAAGAAATTAACTTCCCGTTCGACCTCGCGCAGGGAGTTCGGCACGGACCAGGCGTCCCACGCGCGGCTGACGCCGTCATTGAGAAGTTCGACGCTGGGCTGAGCGCGACCGATGAACGACAACACAGCGGCGTCACGTTCCGCGCGGCGTTGCCGACGAAGCCAATCGCCGAGGCGCGCTCTCACCAGGGGCTGGACGCGATGGCGTGTCTGTTCGTCCGACGAGACGTGCCCGGCGCGCTCCGACACGATTTCGATGACGCGTTCCACCTCGGCATCGTCGGTCGGTACGCGTTGCGCTGCTCTATCGGGATTCGTGGCATTCCCCAGGCCACGGTCGGCGAGGCGATGTCGAACGATCGCAACGACGACTGCTGTAAGACCGCGATCGAGCGCGCGTTCGGCGAACGGTGTCACGGAGAGCGGTTCTACCTGCTTATAGAACGTCGCGTGGTCGTGCTCGAAGCGCTCGTAATGCGAGACGTCGCGAGGGCGTGACCAGTTGTAGAGGGTCAGCACGAGTCCGGGCCCGTCGGCGGAGCGGCCGACGCGGCTCGTGGCTTGGATATACTCGGCCGTCGATTTCGGCTGGCCGGCCACCATCATGAGTCCCAGACGCGGAACATCGACGCCGACCGAGATCATGTTCGTCGCGAGCGCGACATCGAGCGGGCGCTTGAACTTATCGTACTTCCCGCTCGGCTCATGACGATATCCGAGCCGTTCGAGAATCGTGACGATCTCGTCGCCGCCGACCCGACTCGTGAGTTCGTCGATTTGCAGCGGTGTGCGGCGGCGGCCGAGGCCTCGACGTGCGGCCATTGGGAGACGCGTCTGCACGTCGTCGTCGAGAAGCCGCTTCATCCCCGCAAGCTCACGCATCGAGCTGAAATACGCGAGCAGCGTCATGTACGGATCGGCGCTGCTGCCGTAACGATCGAAGATCGTCTGCGCTGCGGCAAGCACCGTGATTGCAACGCGCGCCTCGACAGCCTTCATGCGTTGACCACGCGCGCAGATGCCGAGGTAACGGCGTCCGGGTGTCGCGTCGCTCGGCTCGCGCGAGCGCGCGAAGAAACTGTCGCCGACATCGAGTCCGGGCGGCGGAAAAACGCGGACCTTGCGGTCAAAGACGCCGCGCACTTGATACTCGGCCCGCCGGATCGTCGCGGTCGAGGCCACGACTTTCGGCCGCGAGCGCGCGCCGGCGTACGATGCGCACGCGAGTTCGTCGATCGCCGTCTCGTAGAGGCCGACGAGCGTTCCCAGCGGTCCTGAGATGAGATGCAGCTCATCTTGAATGATTAGGTCGGGCGGACGCAGTCGCAGGCACGCGCTCGTGGACGCGGCAGGTTGACCTTGTGCAGCCGCGTGCTTGTTGCTCTCGACCGATTCGCCGACCTTTGTCATGTCGAACGAGCGGAAGCCATGGCGTGAGCAGCGTTCGGAGACGCGGCCGAAAAGCGTGTGGAGCGGGCCCTGCCTCGGGAGTTGCGCGAATTTGTCGACGGTTGCGATGACGAATGCCGGCAAAAGGCGATAGATCTCCTCATCGACGGTCACGATCGGGAGCCCTTCGCCATTGGAATTGCGCTTCGTAAACGCGCACGTGAAGTCGGGATCGGGGCACGCGAAGATGGTGCGCGCACGGACCTTGTCCGCGTCGACGTCCTTATCGATTGCGAGTGCAGTGCCGCACCATGGGCACGATGCAAGCTCGCCGCAAGAACTCGCAGGCTGCCACAAGCGCGGCGGCACGTTGAAACTGTTGCGCCGTCAACAGACGCAGCGTGTAGCGCATCAACACGGCCACGCCCTCGGAGCCGTCAAGATCGCCATCGTCGCTTTGCAGCGTGCCCTGCAGGCGCCGGATTGCGAGCACGTAGGCGGCGAGCCCGAGGTACGCCTCCGTCTTGCCACCGCCGGTCGGGAAGAATAGGAGATCGACAATCGCATCGTCGCCGGAGCGTTCGGCGTGGCGCGGGTCCGTGAGCGACGGAAGGTTGAGCAGTAGGAACGCGAGCTGAAACGGCCGCCAGGTGCGCTCTTTCGGTCGATCTGCAAGCGCGATTGCGTTTTCGAGGCTCGTCGCTCCGCCGTCGCGTCGCCGATCTTCGATTGCTTTCTGGCGGATGCGCTGGCGCCACATCGCTTCGTTTGCGAAACGGAACGCCTCACACGCGAGTTCGTCGCGTTCGAGTAACGCGATTCCGGATGCGATTCGATCGGCTGCGATTCGGGCCTGAGCGAGGTGAAGGCGACCCGTCTCCTCGTAGCCGGTTAGGCGCTCGGACGGATTCGCTAGCCGCGTTTCCTGTTCGTCGATCCAAGCGTTGTACGCGACGACGAGCGGCCGCAGCATGCCGGGCAGGTCGGCATCGTCGGCGTGCGCGAGCGTCCGCAAATCGAGCGTCACGTCGTCGAGCAGCGGAATCTCGTCACGCGTCGGCGGATCGGTGCGCGCGACGTCGTACGCCGGCATCGCTCGCGTTTCGAGACGGACGGCGCGCGTCGGATCGTCCGCTGCGGCAACGGCGTGAACCGCTACGCCGTGCCCGACGGCGAAGTCGACCGCGTGCCGGTAGAGCATCCCGAGCGAACGTGCTTCACGTTCATCGGGATCGAGCGACTCGGCGAGTCCGGCGAGGGCGGCAGAGCGATCCAAGAAGATGGCGGCGCCGTCGTGCGCGCGTACCGTGAGCGAAGCCTGAAAGAGCCACGCCTCGTCGAGATTCTGCTCGGGCGCCGGCTGTTCGTTGACGAGGAAGAGCGTGACGAGCGCCGCATTTCCGCGGCGCCGCACCCGACCGCTCACGACGATGCGCTCGAAATCGGCGTCGGGCTGCTGCGTTTCGAGCGCGCCGTCGATGCCCGGCAGCGCGATGCGAAGTGTGCCGCCGCGGGGCGAGCTGTGCCAGACGCGCGTGCGTTTTTCGTCGTCATCCGTAATCGTCTCGCGCACGTAATGGCCCCACGCGGCCGCGACGCTCAGCATGCGGGTGTCGGCCGGCGCGGCGAAGGTGAGGCCGAGCGCCGAAGGGACGAGTTGCGGCGGGGAGGCCACATGATCTTCGCTTGTGGCACCGCTTGGATCGGCAGCGGTCGCTGCGTCGAACCGCGACGGCGAAACGTACGATTGGCGCGGCGCGAGCAGCCCAACGAGATAGCGGTCGCGCGGCACCGGCTGCGTCGGGATGATCTCTTCCGGGCCGCCGGCAGGCCCGAGGAGATCATCGACGATCAACTTTTCGAACTCGGCGCGGATTGCGGTTGGGAGGACGGCTACGTCAGTCATTTTCGCGCTCCGATGGAGCCTTCACTTTTCCGTCCTTCAAGAGATCATGCGTCGAATTAAACTCGCTTCTTGCGCCTTCGCACCTTTGCGTTTTCGAGCTCGGCAGAGGCCGGCATATCATCCCAGATGATCTCACCGCGGTTAATGGCCTCCTGGGAACGTTTGACGGCGTCGATGATCTCGGGGTCGCGCGAAAGCTGAAGGGTCTCTCCAATTTCGAGCATCACGCGCTGGAACATGTGGAACGCTTCAAGATCGTTTGCCGGTACGACGGCTGCACTGGGACGAGAATGACGCAGAATAACGGTCGTGTTCCCTTTCTCTGCATCATCCAAGATGCCGTTTAGCTGTCCACGTGCGGCTGTTGCTGCGATTGTGCGGTTCATGGCGTCCTTTCCACCTCCGTGCCTGGGAGACGATCCGCCGCCCCCCGTGTCATTGTGGTAATTCTGCTGCATTTATGGCATCTTGTCAATATTTATGTACATGAAAACGTACAGAATCTTGCTAAGGTCGCGCAAACGTGATTCTTGTAGGGCGGCTATGAAACCGAAGCGCCCGCCGCAAACGCCACCGAAAGCCGCCCCGACCGCCGCAATGGCGCGAATTGGTTTCTCGCCAGAGGCACGGGTCGTCTTCGATAAGTTGCCGCCAAAAGTTCAAGCCGGCATTCGGCGCAAGCTTCACGAATTCGCGGGAAATCCAGCGGTCGGCAAACCGCTTATCGGTTCGCTGCTTGGCTACCGGCGTATCACCTATGCCCGGTATCGGACGATCGCCCTGCATCTGGTCGCCGATGCTGCACGCGGCGTCGTGCTGGTTCATGTTGTCGAAATCGGCTTGCGTAAACAAGGCGCCCAAGATGATCCGTACGAGCTCGCGGTCGCGTCGCTTCGGCGAGGCGACGCTGACGCTCACGAAGCCTTGGAGTTGCTCCTCCAAGAGCTCCGCACGCATTATCCCTAGATCGCAAGCGCAGCCCAGGTGTAGCGTGCGCTACCGGGCCAGGGCTCAGAACGCCTCCACGAATCCGGCGAGAATTTTGATCTTGCCGGCCTGTGACGCACGCTGGGCACGGCCTTAATCGAAATCTCGACCGAGCTGAATCTTCCACTTCGGCGCGAATTTTGAGGCTGGGGAGACGGTGACGTCAGGCATCGAGCCCGTCGAGTTCGCGGCGAGCGGCGGCAATCAAGGCCGTAAATCCTTAACGGCTGCGTACGCCATTGGCACCGTGTCACTCGTACGACTAAAATTGGCACCGTGTCAATTTCCCATTACTGATTGGCACGGTGTCAAGCGCTCGACACGCTGCGGCCGGCAGCAAACGACGTCACAGCGGGAACGTGACAAAGCCGGCGGTACGACCCGCCTCCGCCATCCTGCGATCGAACGTGAGGAGGCTTCGGGCCCGTGCGCTTCTCGCGAGCGCGAGGTGAAGAGCATCGGCCGTCCGTAACGGTATCTCCCGTGTCGTGAATAGGATTCGCTCAGCCTCGCGATGCGTCTCGGGCAAGAGATCGAGGCAGGCGTAGATGCCGGTTTCAAGATGGTCGAGAATAACCTGCTGCGCTACTGACGCCATCTTGAAATCCAGCGCACCTTCGCGACAACGCCGCGCTATCGCTGAAATCATCTCCGTTATGGCGAGCTGCGCGATCACCACGTCGCGCCGTCCTCGCAATAGCTCGTTTGCCGCATTGCTGTCGGATTCCCGAAAGTACAACTTTAGCAAGGCACTCGTATCTACGTAAAGCGGACCACCCGCTCTCTTCGATATGGCCTTAGAGACGGTCGGCACGGTCGTCGTCGAGCGTTTCGGATAGCGGCGGTAAGAGCTGCGGCATCCTCGACCTAAAGGCGAAAAGGTCAGGAAACGCCTTCGAACGGGACAGCCCGATAGGGACGAGCCGTGCTACTGGGCGCCCGTGCTCCGTCACGATAATTTTCCGGCCGCCTTTGACGACTTCCAGCAAAGCCGATAAGTTTTGGCGCACCTCGCGGATGCCGACCTGCTTCCTCGTTTCATTGTGCTACTTATAGCACCATACGTCAAGATCGTCTCACGGAACCGCTCGGCGAGACGCAGGACGGTCGCGAACGTTATGACTTTCGACAGGAACAGCAAGGCCCGCCAGGAGGTCGTCGACGATCAACTTCTCCAATTCGACAATTCGACGCTGATTTCCATCGCTCGACGCGACTCGAGCGGCTCGATGGCTAACGTCACGATTTCGGAGCGCCCTCACGGATCGATCGTGTCGAACGTCTCGCGCATTGCTTTACGTCCGTTCACGTGTATAAGTTAGGATTTGATCTGACGATTGGCGAATGCGATGGTGCATCCTTTAATGGAGACATCAATGACGAGCGATCAGAAAGTCATCAAAGCTAAAATCGGGCTCCTTGCGCTTGCGAAGCAGC
>JAABUQ010003023.1_pt1 | contig 31801 bp, 27 predicted proteins | sample 5560001 | NCBI WGS metagenome assembly JAABUQ01 (sample SAMN10711888, study PRJNA513371) | rock metagenome | isolation source: Antarctica rocks | place: Antarctica: Victoria Land, Finger Mt nord | collected 2015-12-18 | reverse complement strand
CTCACCGGGCGCCCCGCCGCCGCCATGGTGACGCGCGGCCCCGGCGCCTGCCACGGCGCCATCGGCGTGCACGTGGCCCAGCAGGACAGCACGCCGCTGCTGCTGTTCATCGGCCAGATCCCGTTCGAGGAAACCGACCGCGACAGCTTCCAGGAGGTCGATTACCGCCGCATGTTCGGCCCGCTCGCCAAGTGGGTCACGCAGATCGACGACGCGCGCCGCATCCCGGAACTGGTTGCCCATGCCGTGGACGTCGCCACCACCGGGCGGCCCGGCCCGGTGGTGATCGCGCTGTCGGAGGAGATGCAGAAGCACCGCGTCACGGTCCCCGACATCGGCCGCGCCCCCGTGTCCGCCGGGCTGCCGGACCCGGCGGCGTTGGCGCAGATGCAGGCGATGCTGGCCCGGAGCCGCAAGCCGCTGGCGATCCTGGGCGGAAGCGGCTGGACCGACGCGGGCCGGGCGGCGGTGCGGGACTTCCTGGTGCGGCACGGCCTGCCTGTCGCCGTCGGCTTCCGGCGGCAGGCGCTGTATGACGGCCGGCTTGCGAACTTCGTCGGCGACCTCGGCGTCGGCTCCGACCCGGCCTTGGTGGCGCGGGCGCGGGAAACCGACCTGGTCCTCGCCATCGGCACCCGGCTCGGTGAAGCGACCACGCAGGGCTACCAGTTCCCCCCGGGCGGGGCGCCGATCATCCATGTCTATCCCGACGCCGCCGAGATCGGCCGGGTGTTCCGCCCGGCGCTCGGCATCGCGTGCGGCCTCAACGCCTTCGCCCACGCCGCCGCGGCGCTGCCGCCGGTGGAAGATGCGCCGTGGGCCGAGTGGACCCGCTCGCTGCGCGCCGTGCGGGAGGCCGGGCGCGTCGTGCCGGACTATGAAGGCCCGCTGAACGTCGCCCAGGTGATGCGCGACCTGGAAGCGTTGGCGCCGCCCGACGCCATCTTCACGTCGGACGCCGGCAACTTCGCCACTTGGCCCGCCCGCTTCATCAACTTCGGCGACGGCCAGCGCATGATCGGCCCGACCAACGGCGCCATGGGCTACGGCGTCCCCGCCGGCATCGCGGCGGCGCTGGCGTTTCCCGGACGCATGGCGATCACCTTCGTCGGCGACGGCGGCATGCTGATGACCGGGCAGGAGGTCGCCACCGCCTTCCAGTACGGCGTGGCGCCGGTCGTGCTGGTGTTCAACAACGCGATGTACGGCACGATCCGCATGTATCAGGAGCGCACCTACCCCGGCCGCGTGTCCGGCACCGCGCTGACCAACCCGGACTTCTGCAAGTACATCGAGGCGTTCGGCGGGCACGGCGAGACCGTCACAGAGACCGCCGGGTTCGCGCCCGCCTTCCGCCGCGCCGTCGCCAGCGGCAAGCCGGCGATGATCGAGCTGCGCATGAACCCAGAGCAGATCACGTCGCGCGCCACCATCGCGCAGCTTCGGGCCGGTGCAGGGGCGGTGAAGCCGGCCAAGGCCGACTGAGCCGTTCATCCATCACCGGAACGATGCCCCATGCCGCGCATCCTCGTCATCAACCCCAATAGCTCCCTGGCCTGCGGCGCCGGCATCGACGCCGCCGTGGCGCCGCTCCGCACGCCCGGCGGCCCGGCCATCGTACGTGCTGAGCGTCCCGGACGGCCCGCCCGCGATCCTGAGCTGGCGCGACTGGCACGCAGCGGTCGAGCCGATGTGCCGCCTGGCCGGGCGCGAGGCCGCCGACGCCGTCGTGATCGCCTGCGCCTCCGACCCCGGGTTGGAGGCAATGCGGGCGGCGCTCAACCGCCCCGTGTTGGGCGTGTTCCGCTGCGCCGTCGCCGCGGCGGCCGCTCGGGCCGAGCGGTTCGGCGTGGTCGCCATCGTTGACGCAAGCATCGGCCGCCACGCGCTGGCTCTGCGCTCCATGGGGCTGGACGCACGGCTGGCCGGCGAGGTGGCGCTGAACGTGTCCATGGACACCCTGCTCGACCCGCCGGCGGCCCGCGGCCGGCTGATCGACGCCGCGTGCCGCCTGGTTCAAGCCGGCGCGGGCGCGGTCGTGTTCGGCTGCACTGGGATGGCCGGGCACCGGGCGGCGGTGGAGCAGGCAGCCGGCGTCCCGGTGATCGAGCCGTGCCAGGCCGGCGTCGCGATGGCGCGGCTTGCGCTGTTGGAGTAGGGCGCTACGTCGCCGTCCACTCCGGCGGCGCCACCGCGCCCACCTGGCCGGTGATGCGGCCATAGGCTTCCGGGCGCCGATGCTTGTCGAATGCGAAGATGGTGGTGCGGCCCAGGGTGCAGCGGTCCAGGTCGCAATCCGCGGTGATCAGCTCGTCGTCCCAACTCGTCGCCTGCGCCAGGATCTCGCCCTGCGGGTTGACGATGATCGAGTGGCCGAACAGCTCGCACCCGTCCTCCACGCCCGCCTTGGCGGTGGCGACGGCGTAGGTGGCGTTCTGGTACGCGCCGGCCTGGATCGTCAGGTGGCTGTGGAACACCCGGAGGTGGTGCGCCTCGAAGCCCTGGCCGTCCTGGTTGGTGCTCGGCGTGTTGTAGCCCAGCATCACCAGCTCGACCGATTGCAGGCCCAGCTCGCGCCATGCCTCCGGCCAGCGGCGGTCGTTGCAGATCAGCAGCCCGGCGTTCACCGGCACGCCGCCCAAGGGCGCGCGCACCACGGGGAAGCCCAGGTCGCCCACGTCGAAATACCGCTTTTCCAAATGCTGCACCTGGCGTGCCGGGTCGTGCTCGGCGTGGCCGGGCAGGTGGACTTTCCGATACTTCAGCATGACCTCGCCGGCCGGGTTGACCACGATGGCGGTGTTGAAGTGCCGCCCCTCCGGCGTGCGCTCGGCGTAGCCCAGGTGGAAGGCGATGCCGTAGCGCCGTGCCGCGTCGAACAGCGGCGCGGTTTCGTTCGACGGCATGGCGGTCTCGAACCAATGGTCCGCCTCGGCCCGGTCCGCGTGGTAGTGACGGGGGAAGAAGGTGGTCAGCGCCATCTCGGGGAACACCACGACCTGCACGCCGCGGGCGTGGGCGCGCTCCATCAGCCGCACCATGCGGTCCACCGCGGCGGCGCGCGGCTCGGCGCGCTGGATGGGGCCGAGTTGCGCGGCCGCGACGGTGACGACGCGGGGCATTACTGGGCGGCCTCGTCGAGGGCCGGCGGCGGCACGGTGCCGGTTTGCCCGGCAATGGCGCCGTACCATTCTGGGCGGCGGTGGGCGGCGAAGTTGAACATCTTGTCCTTTCCTTGGCGGCACGCATCGAGGTCGCACTCGGCCAGCAACACCTCGTCGCCCAGGCCCGCGGCTTCCGCCACGATCACGCCATTGGGATCGACGATGCAGGAGCCGCCGATCAGGCCCGCCCCGTCCTCGGTCCCGGCCTTGGCGACGGCCACCGCCCAGGTCGCGTTCATGTAGGCATTAGCCTGGACCACCAGCTTGGAGTGGAAGGTGCGCAGCGCCTCGTTCTCCGTGGCGCCGCCGTTCGGGTCATAGGCGGCGGAGTTGTAGCCGCAGCACACCAGCTCGACCCCTTGCAGCCCCAGCATGCGCCACGCCTCCGGCCAGCGGCGGTCGTTGCAGATCAGCATGCCGAGCACGCCGTCGCCGAGCGACGCCGGGCCGCGCCAGGCGGGGAAGCCGCGGTCGCCGTAGGCGAAGTAGCGTTTTTCCAGTTGCTGGAACCGGTCGCCAGGCCGCGGCTCGACCGAGCCGGGCAGGTGGACTTTTCGATAGGTGCCGAGCGTGCCTCCGTCGGGCGCGACCAGGACCGCGCTGTTGAACAGTTTATCTCCGGCGCGCTCGGCATAGCCGATGCTGAACCCCACGCCGAGGTTGCGGGCTCGGTCGAACAGCCTCTGCACCGCCGGGTTCGGCATGGCGGGTTCGGTGAATGTGTCCAGCTCCTCCGGCGACAGCAGCCAGCGGGGGAAAAAGGTGGTGAAGGCGAGTTCGGGGAACACCACCAAACGTGCGCCGCCCGCCGCCGCCTGCTCCAGCAGCGCCACGAGGCGGTCCATCGTTTGGGCGCGGCTGTCCGCGCGCTGCACCGGACCCATCTGCGCCGCGGCAACCGTGATGGTTCGGGCCATCAGCGTGCGCCCCGGGCGACGAACCGGCCGGTGCCGGGCTGGGCCAGCACGGTTTCGCCGTCCCACGCCACCCGCCCGCGCAGCAGCGTCGCGGCCACCCGGGCGCGCATCGGGCGGCCGTGGTAGGGCGACCAGCGCAAGTCCGGGCGGTCCTGGATCGAAGCCTCGTCGAAGGTGAACCGTCCGGGTTCCAGCACCAGCAGGTCCGCATCCTTGCCGGGCGCGATGGCGCCCTTGCGCCCGTCCAGCCCGTGGTGCCGCGCCGGGCGCTCGGCGCAATAGGTCGCCATGATCGTGGGTGGCAAGCCGCGTTCCTCCAGCAGGGTGTACATCAACGGCGCGAAGCTCTGCAGCCCGACCAGCCCGGCGCCGCAGGCGAAGATGTCGGCGAACCCCTTGCGGTCCGCCGGCCAGGGGGCGTGGTCGGTGGACACGTAGGCGACCTGGTCCGCCAGCAGCGCCGCCCACATCCGCTCCACCTCCGCCGCCGTGCGGAATGGCGGGTTGCACTTGCCGCGCCCGCCGAGGCGCACGAGGTCCTCTTCCGTCATGCAGAGGTACTGGATGCACGCCTCCCCGGTGGCCTGCCCGCCGGCGGCGCGGAATGCCTCCGCAATCGCAAAGCCGCGGGCGACGGAGGAGTGGGCGATGTGGACATGCGCGCCCGTCGCCAACCCGATCTCGAAAATCTCATTGTCCGCCAGCGTTTCCGCGAGCGGCGGGCGGGTGCGGCAATGCATGATCGCCTCCGTTTTCCCCACCGCGCGGGCTTCGGCGGTCAGGCGCTCCACCAACTCTTGGTCCTCGTTATGCACGGACACCGGCAGCCCCGTCCGCGCGATGGCGGCGAACGCCTCGATCATGGTCGGGCGGTCGATGCGGGGAAAGCGCACCGGGTCGTACTCATAGGTCGAGAGCTTGAACGAGCACGCGCCGCCTGCCGCCAGCCCGGCAATCGCGTCCACGCCGCCGTGCTTGGCAATAGTTCCATACAGCGCGACATCGACATGCGCGGTCCGGTTCACCCAGCCGATTTTCTCCGCCAGCACCGCTGTGTCCGTCACCGCCTGCGGCACGTCGTAGGGCATGTCGACGCAGGTCGTGACGCCGCCGGCCGCAGCCGAGCGGGTTGCGCCCTCAATGCCGGGCCAGCCGATGGCGGAACTGGTGTGCATATGCCCATCGACGAGGCCGGGCAGCACCAGCTTGCCGGCGTAGTCCAGCACCGTGGCGGCCTGCGGGGCTTGGCCTTCGCCCACGGCGGCGATCCGCTCGCCCGTAATGGCGATCCAGCCGTCCGGGATCACCTCCGCCGAGGTGACGACCGTGCCGCGGACCAGGCTATCGTGCATGGATCATCTGTCTCCAATCGGCCCCATGCTACCGGGCCGGACCGGCGGTGTGAACAGCCCGACGCTACGGCGCCAGCAAGGCGCGCGCCTGGCCCAGCAGGGCGCCGTCGGGCCGGCGCAGCGCGTCCAGCACGGTGAAATGGTCGGCGCCGGGCACCGGCAGCAGGGCGCCGGGCCGGTGCTGGGCGGCGCGTTGGGCGTGCAGCGCGCGGCTGTCGGCAACCAGCGCCGGCAGTTCGGCGCTACCGTAGGCGACGCTCATCGGCTTGTCCGGCGCGGGCAGGCGAAGCGGCGACAGGGTTTCGATTTCCTCGTCGGTGAGCGACAGCTTCTCGTTCAGGTAGGTGTCGCGCAGCGGACCCAGCTCGAACACGCCGGAGATGGGTAGGGCCGCTGACACGGCCGGATGAGAAAGCGCCATAGCGGCGAGGTGCCCGCCCGCGGACCAGCCCGTTACCAGGATGCGCCCAGTGATCCCGTGCGCCGCGCCGTGCCGGGCCAGCCAGCCGAACGCCGCGTGGATTTGCCCGACAATGGCCGCGAGCGACGCATCCGGCGCCAGCGTGTAGCCCGGCAGCGCCGCCGACCAGCCGGACGCCAGCGCGCCCTCCATCAGCGCTGCCGCCCCTTCGCGGTCGTTGCGCTGCCAGTAGCCGCCATGGATGAACACCAGGCAGTCCGACCCTGACGCACCGGGGAACAGGTCCCAGGCCTCACGCTGGCTCGCGCCGTAGGCCAGGTTCAAATGCTCCGGGCGCGCGGCGCGGAAGGCGGCGGAGTCCCCGCGCAGCGCCTCCATGGTGGCGGCACCGCCGGGGCAGGCGGCGGTGTTGTTGTAGGCGGCGTCCCGCTCCGCACGGCTCATGCGGCCCCAATCGACTGTGCTCACGGCAACCTCCTGCTCCCAGCGCGGCAGCGCCACCGGGCCTGCCGTGTCGGAAGTTGCCGCTCAAACCGCGAAGCAGGCAAGGCCCTGGGCGAAGGCCGGCACGGTGCGATACGCGATGTGCAGGCCGTCGCCTTGGCTGATGAGCTGGAACCCGAGTTCGGCCCACAGGGCGCGCAACGCCTGCGCCGAGTAGATCGTCACATGGCCGTTCCGCGGCGCCACGTACCACCAGCCCAGCCCCCGCTGCGCGAAGTCGCCGGGCTGCAGCAGGGTTGAGAACACCACGATGCCATCCTCTTGGACCCGGGCTGCGACCTCGCGGAGCGTGGCCCGGGGGTCGGGCGTGTGCTCCAGCACCTCGAAGCATGTCACCAAGGAGTACTGGCGTTCCGGCGCCACGTCGCAGGCTGGGTTGAACGGGTCATAAACCTCCGCTTCCATGCCGTGCCGGCTGGCCAGCAGCGCCGCCAACGCCCCGTCTCCGCCGCCGAAGTCCAGCACGTCGACGCCGCGGCACGCCGGGCCGAACAAAGTGCCGATCAGCTCCGCCGAAGCGGCGGGGCGGCTGCCGGCGAAATCCGGGTCCACGTCGGCATAGCCTTCGTTGTAGATTTCGCGGCGGAAGTCCTCCCGGTCCCAACCATCGAAGTCGCCGGTGAACAGCAGCGCGCAGGCGGGGCAGCGGTGATAGGTGACGGCCCGGCCGGACAGCGGCAGCGCGGCCCGGCGCCGATCCTCGCAGTTCTTGTTGAAATCAACCGATCCCATGGCTGGGGAAGGAGTGCCGCAGGCCTTGCAGGAACGCGGCGCAGTGGCTGCCGGCCGCGAAACCATTGCGGCGGGGCGCGCGATGGGCTGGAGCGCGAGCGCCGCCAAATCCTGCCGGACCTGGGCAATCACCCCGCCCCAATCGTTCGGCCGGTCCTGCCGGACAATGCTCAGGCTGGGATACCACGGGCTGTCTGCCCGGCCCAGCAGCCAGCGCCAGCAGCCGCGGAAGCGGGACAGCAGCCAGACCGGCTTGCCTATCGTCGCCGCCAGATGCGCCACCGCGGTATCCACCGCGATCACCAAATCCAGTCCGGCCACCCGCGCAGCCGTGTCCGCGAAGTCCTGCACGCCGTCCATCAGGTCGATCACGCCGAGTTCCGGCGGCGGCGCCGTCCCTCCGGCCTCATGCCGTTGCAGGCTGTAGAACTGCACCCCGGGCAGCCCGGCCAGTCCCATCAACGCCGCGGGCGGCAGCGACCGTTGCCGGTCGTCGGCGAAGGTCTTACTGCCGGACCAGACCAGGCCGACGCGCAGGGCAGGGCCTGCGGCGTCGTCCCACGGCGCATACTCGTCGGCATAGGGCAGGGCCGGTGGGATGCTGTCCAGCGTCGTGCCGAGCAGGCGCGGGAGGCTCAGCAACGGGCACACGACATCGAACGGCGGCAGCACGCCGCCCACCGCCACGACATGGTCCACGCCGGGCACCGTGCGCAGCAGCCGGGCCAGCGCTGGCTGCACCGCCAGGATCACCCGCCCCGCCCGGGCCGCCACGAGCGGCGCGTAGCGGACAAACTGCAGCGTGTCGCCCAAACCTTGCTCGGCGTGCAGCAGGATCGTGCGGCCGGCGATGTCCTCGCCTTCCCAGCGCGTGACGGCCTCAAGCCAGGCCGGCTTGCCCTTCAGCAGCAGCCGCCATTCATAGAGGTCCCAGGTCTCCGGCGTCAGTCGCCCCAGGGACAGGAGAGTGACGGCCAGGTTGTGTCGCCCCACCGCGTTGCCGGGCGACGCGGCCACCGCGTGCTGCCCGGCGTGCACTGCATCCTCGAACCGGCCGAGGCCCTCAAGCGCGAGGGCGCGGTTCACCAGCGCCTCGAAAGAACCGCGCCGTTGGTCCAGCGCATGGTCGGCCAAGGCCAAGGCTTCGGCGTAGTGGCCAAGCGCGATGAGCACGCAGCTCAACGTGGTGGCATGGGCGGGATCGGGCGCCAGGCGGAAGGCGTTGAGGCAATGGACCATGGCCTGCGCCGGGTCGCCGTGGTCGAGCAGGGCGCTGCCCAGGGCGGACTGGATCGCGGGGTCGTCGGGCCGCAGCTCCGCCGCCATGAACAGCGCGCCGATGGCCGGCCCGGTCCGGCCCAGCGCCAGCAGCGCCCGGCCGTTGAGCGCGAGGATGCGCACGTCGCCGGGGTGGCGCTGGCAGGCGGCGGTCAGCAGCACGGCCGCGTCTTCCGCGTGGCCGCCGTCGAGCAGGGCCTGGCCCTCCGTCACGGCGCGGTCCGCCGGGTTGGGGTGCAGCCGCATGGCGCGGTGCAGCGCCAGGCCGCGCTCGAACGGCGCCGGTGCGGTCTTCGGGCGGGGCTGGGCGCGGCGGGGCTTGCGGTTCGCCGGCATCGTCGTCTCCGTCTGCTGCTGCCGGGCAGATTGACGGAGAAAGATTAAGGATCGGAGAACGCCGGATCAGTCCGCGGTCCAGCCGCCGTCGATCACCACTGAGGTCCCGGTCATCAGCGCCGCCGCGTCCGACGCCAGGAACACGACGGCGCCCATCAGGTCCTCCACCTGGCCCAGCCGCCCGAGCTTGATGCGCGTGAGCACGTCGGCGCGGAACGCCGGGTCCTCGAAGTAGGGCCGGGTCAGCGGGGTCTCGATGAATGTCGGGCAGATCGAGTTCACCCGGATGCCGTGCGGCGCGAGGTCCAGCGCCATCGCCTTGGTCAGCCCCTCGATGGCATGCTTGCTGGCGCAATACACGGTGCGGCGCGCGCCGCCGACCCGGCCCATCTGCGACGACATGTGGATGATCGAGCCGCCGCGTCCGGCCTCGATCTGGCCGCGCGCCACCGCCTGCGCCACGAAGAACGCGGCCCGTAGATTGAGGTCCATGATCGCGTCGTAATCCTCGACCGTCACGTCCAGGAACCCGGCCGGGCGGTTGGTCCCGGCGTTGTTGACCAGGATATCGACTGGCCCGCAGGCCTTGATGGCGGTTGCCGCGGCGCTCGGGTCGCCCACGTCGATCACCTGCGCCTCCGCGCTGCCGCGATCCGCGCGGATGGCCGACGCGACATCCTCGATCTCGGCTGCGGTCCGGGCGGCGGCGATGACGTGGGCGCCGGCCTGGCCGAGGGCGGCGGCGCAGGCCACCCCCAGTCCGCGCCCGGCGCCTGTCACCAGCGCCCGCTTGCCGTCCAGCCGGAACGACGGGGTGCGCGGCAGCACGGGGGTCAATCCGCCGCCGCCCCGTACGGCACGTTGCCGCCGCCGTAGCGCCGCACGCGGACGTTCGCCTGCTCGCCATGGCCCACGAACCCTTCCAGCGCGCACAGCCGCGACGTGACCCGGCCGACGCTCGCCGAGGCCTCGTCGGTCAGCACGCGCTGGTAGGTGCAGGTCTTCAGGAACTTGCCGACCCAAAGGCCGCCGGTGTAGCGCGCCGCGCGCCGGGTCGGCAGGGTGTGGTTGGTGCCGATGGCCTTGTCGCCATACGCCACGTTGGTGCGCGGCCCCAGGAACAGCGCGCCGTAGTTCGTCATGTTGGCCAGAAAGTAGTCGGGGTCGCGCGTCATCACCTGGACGTGCTCGGAGGCGATGCGGTCGGCGACCGCCACCATCTCCGCGTCGTCGCCCACCACGACGACGGCGCCGTGGGTGTCCCAGGCCTGCCGCGCAATGGCGGCGGTGGGCAGGATCTGCAGCAGGCGCTCGACCTCCGCCATCGTGTCGCGGGCCAGGCGTTCCGAGGTGGTCAGCAGGACCGCCGGGCTGTCGGGGCCGTGCTCGGCCTGGCCCAGCAGGTCGGTGGCGCACAGCTCGCCGTCCACGCTGTCATCGGCGATCACCAGGGTCTCGGTCGGCCCGGCGAACAGGTCGATGCCGACCCGCCCATACAGTTGCCGCTTCGCCTCCGCCACGTAGGCGTTGCCGGGGCCGACCAGCATGTCGACGGGCGCGATGCTCTCGGTGCCCAGCGCCATCGCGCCGACCGCCTGGATGCCGCCGAGGCACAGGATCTCGTCCGCGCCCGCCATGTGCTGCGCCGCGACGATGGCCGGCGCGGGCTTGCCTTTGTACGGCGGTGCGCAGGTGATCACGCGCCGGACGCCCGCGACCTTGGCGGTGATGACCGACATGTGGGCCGACGCCAGCAGCGGGTACTTGCCGCCGGGCACGTAGCAGCCGGCGGCGCCCACGGGGATGTTCTTGTGGCCGAGCACCACGCCTGGCAGCGTCTCCACCTCGATGTCGCGGAGCGCGTCGCGCTGGTGCCGGGCGAAGCCGCGCACCTGGGTTTGGGCGAAGCGGATGTCGTCGAGGTCGCGCCGGGTGAGCTGGGACAGGCAGGCCTCGATCTCGGCCGGCGTCAGGCGGTAGTCGTCGCGGTCCCACCTGTCGAACTTGACCGAAAGCTCGCGCACCGCCGCGTCGCCGCGGTGGGCGATGTCGGCCAGGGTGCGCTCGACGGTTTGGCGGACCTGGAGGTCGGCCTCTACCAGGGAGGAGGCCTCTGCGCCGCGCTTCAGCCAGTTTTCCATATCCGCTCGCCTGACAGTTTGTGCCGGCGGCATTAGACTACGCGCGGGAAGGTCCGTGAAGCCGGGCCGCAGGACGGAGGCGGGGCGATGGTGTCGGACGCATGGCGGGCTGGCCTGGACGGGCGGCTGGCGCGGCAGCTTGGGTTCCTGCTGGAGGCCGACCGCCTGAAGTCGGTGGTCCGCGGCAGCCGCATCGCCGACGGGTCCCGGCGGGAGAACACGGCCGAGCATTCCTGGCACCTTGCCTTGTTCGCCCTCGTGCTGCGGGAATGGGCGGTGGGCGAGGTGGACGCCTGGCGCGTGGTCCGCATGCTAATCCTGCACGACCTCGTGGAAATCGAGTGCGGCGACACGCCGCTGTTCGACGCCGCGGGCGCCGCCACCCAAGCCGAGCGCGAGCGGCTGGCCGCCGACGTGGTCTTCGGCCTGCTGCCGCCTGACCAGGCGCAAGAATTGCGCGGGTTGTGGGAGGAGTTCGAGGCGGCGGCGACCCCGGATGCGAAGTTCGCCAAGGCGCTCGACCGGCTGCAGCCCATCCTGCTGAACCACGCGGTCGGCGGGGGCACCTGGACGGATTACGCGGTGGACGAGGCCCGCGAGCGCAGGCTCACCCGGCGCATCGCCGAAGGCTCCCCGGCGTTGTGGGGCGCGGCGGAGGCGGTGTTCGCGGACGCCGTCGCCAAAGGCTGGCTGCGGCCGGCGCCCGAGGGCAATCCTTAAAGGGACGGTTCCGGCCCGAGGTACCGCGCCAGCTCGCCCGCGAGGTGGTCGAACAAGGCGCGGATGCGGCGCGTCGCCCGCAGGTCCTCATGCATGACCAGCCAGATGCCGATGCGGGCCAGCACGAGGCCGGGCAGCACGGGCAGCAGCTCCGGGCTGCGCCGTCCGACGCCGGCCTGGCAGTAGCCGATGCCGAACCCGGCCCGCAGCGCCGCGAGCAGGCCCAGGTCGCTGCCGCAGCGGAAGCCGAAGCGTAGATCCAGTCCGAGGATGGGCCGGACCTGCTGGGCGTGCTCGTCGCGCCCGATCAGCGTGTGACGCGCAAGCTCCGCGAGGGTTGCGGGCAGGCCGTGCCTCCCTGCGTAGTCGCGATGGGCGAACAGGCAGACCGGCGCCTCGCCGACCTGGCGCGTCAGCAGGGCGGCCTGCGTCGGCGCGACGTTGCGCACCGCAAGGTCGGCGTCGCGCCGGAGCAGGTTCTCGGTGCGGTTGCTCAGGGACAGCTCGATATCGACCGCCGGGTGCGCCGCGCGGAACCGGGCCAGCATGGGCGGTAGCACGGCGCCGCCGATGAACTCGCTCGCCGCCAGCCGGACCGTGCCGCGCAGTTCGCCTTCGGGGGCGGAAGCCGCGCGCAGCAGGGCTGACGCCGCGGTCGCCATGGCCTCGGCCTGCGGGGCCAAGGCGAGCGCCTGCTCGGTCGGGCGCAGGCCTTCGGTCGAGCGGGTGAACAGGGTGGTGCCGAGCGCCGCCTCCAAGGCCGCGACCTGCCGCCCGAGCGTCGGCTGCGTCAGGCGCAGCTCCCGCGCCGCCGCCGACAAGCTGCCGGTGCGCAGCACGGCCAGGAACGCCCGCCAAAGATGCCAGTCCGGCTCTGCCATGCATTCCCGTATAGCGGATGACCGCAGTTCCTCAATGGGCGTTGGCCGGCGGCATGGCCATTCTTGCACGCGACGTAATGGGGAGAGGGCGATGAGCGAGGCGAAACGGGCGCTGGTGATCGGCGCCACAGGCGGGGTGGGCGGCGAGGTCGCGGCGGCGCTGCTGCGGCACGGCTGGCACGTGCGCGGCCTGGCGCGCGACCCGGCGAAGGCGCGGCGGTCCGGTCCGGCCGGAGTCGAATGGATGGCCGGCGACGCCATGGCCGAAGCCGACGTTGTCGCCGCCGCGCAAGGCGTGAGCGTGGTGTTCCACGGAGCCAACCCGCCGGGCTACCGCAACTGGCGCGGCCTCGCGATCCCTATGCTGCGCCACGCAGTCGCCGGGGCGGAGGCCGCCGGCGCGCGGCTGATCTACCCCGGCAACGTCTATGTCTATGGCCCGGATGCCGGGGCGGTGGTGGCGGAGGACGCGCCGCAGCACCCCCGCACCCGCAAAGGGCGCATCCGCGTCGAGATGGAGGAGATGCTGCACGACGCCGCCGCCCGGGGGCTGCGCACGCTCGTGGTGCGCGCGGGCGACTTCTTCGGGCCGCGGGCGCCGAGTTCCTGGGCCAGCATCGTGCTGCTCGGCGGCGGCAAGCCGCTGCGCAAGATCGTCACGCCGGAGCGGCCGGACGTCAGCCATGCCTGGGCCTACCTGCCGGACCTGGCGGAAACCGTGGCGCTGCTGGCGGACCGGGAAGCGACGCTGCCGGCCGGGGCGCGGCTGCACTTCGGCGGGCACACCCTGCAAGGACGGGCCATGGCGGAGGCGGTGCGGCGCGCGGAGGGGGGTGCTTTGCCCATCCGCCCGTTCCGCTGGCTACCGGTTTATTTGGGGGCGCCCTTCGTCACCTTCCTGCGCGAGGTGATCGAGATGCGCTACTTGTGGCAGGTGCCGCTCCGCCTGGACAACACGCGCTTGGCCGCTCTTCTCGGCCAGGAGCCGCATACGCCGCTGGATGCCGCCGTGCGCGCCAGCCGCGACGCCCTCCAGGCCGGTCCGCTTCCGCATTGACAGCCTTGCGCGTTTGCGGGCAGGCAGCATGTGGAAGGTAGTCCGGGCATGGGAGCCATGCCGAGAACTCCCGCCCCCGCCGGCGCGTCCCGGAGTATGATCCGTCAAACACTTTACGGGATAGCATGAGCCAGACATCGACTGATCCGAGCACGCTGGTCACGGCGCCGGCCATTCCCCGGGCCAACCTGGCGGCCGGAATCCTGCTGGCGATCAGCCTGTCGCACCTTCTGAACGACCTCATGCAGTCGCTGGTCCCGGCGGTGTATCCCATCCTGAAAGCGAAGTTCTCGCTCGACTTCGGCCAGGTCGGCTTGATTTCGCTGACCTTCTATCTGACGGCGTCGCTGCTGCAGCCGGTGGTGGGGGTCGTCACCGACCGGCGCCCGATGCCGTTCTCGCTGGCCGTGGGCATGGGTTCGACGCTGGCCGGGCTGCTGCTGCTGTCGGTGGCGGGCAGCTTCGAGGCCATCCTGCTGGCGGCGGGGATGATCGGCCTTGGCTCCGCGGTGTTCCACCCGGAGTCCTCCCGCGTCGCCCGCATGGCGTCGGGCGGGCGGCACGGCTTGGCGCAGTCGGTGTTCCAGGTGGGCGGCAACGCCGGCTCGGCGGTCGGGCCGCTGCTGGCCGCCTTCGTGGTGGTGCGGCGCGGGCAGTCGAGCATCGCCTGGTTCTCGATCCTGGCGCTGCTGGGCATGACGGTGCTGGCGGTGGTGGGGCGTTGGTACCGCAGCCGGGTCGCGGAGCGCCGCCGCGCGCCGGTGGCGGTCCCGGTTGGACTGTCGCTGTCCAGGGCACGGGTGGTCGCCTCGGTTGCGATCCTGCTGCTGCTGATCTTTTCCAAGTACTTCTACATGGCCAGCTTGAGCACATACTACACCTTCTACCTGATCGAGCATTTCGGCGTGGCGGTCGATACGGCGCAGTTGCTGCTGTTCGTGTTCCTGGGTTCGGTCGCGGTCGGTACCGTGGTCGGCGGGCCGCTCGGCGACCGGTTCGGGCGCAAGCGGGTGATCTGGGTATCGATCCTCGGCGTGCTGCCGTTCACCCTGGCGCTGCCGCATGCGAACCTGCTGTGGACGACGATCCTGACCGTGCCCATCGGCCTGATCCTGGCGAGCGCGTTTTCGGCCATCCTGGTCTATGCGCAGGACCTCTTGCCCGGGCGCGTGGGGCTGGTCGGCGGCTTGTTCTTCGGCTTCGCCTTCGGCATGGGCGGGCTTGGGGCGGCGGTGCTGGGGCAGTTGGCGGACGCGACCAGTATCGAGCATGTGTATGCGTTATGCGCGTATCTGCCGTCGATTGGGCTGCTGACCGCCTTTTTGCCCGACATGAGGCGGGTCGCCGTCCGGGCGTAGGCCGAAGCCAACGGTGGATCATGCGCCCCGTTTGCGATACCTCGCTGTCCCATGACGTTGTTCCAAGGTCTGTCCGCCTTCCCCATCACTCCGACCGACGAGCAGGGGCGGATCGACATTGATGCCTTGCGGGTGCTGCTCAAACGTTTGGTAGACGCCAGGGTCGGCTCGATTGGCCTGTTGGGCAGCACTGGCATCTATCCGTACCTGACGCGCGCCGAGCGTCGCCGGGCCGTTGAAGCCGCGGTGGATCAGGTGGAGGGCCGGACGCCGATCATGGTCGGGATTGGCGCGTTGCGGACCGACGAGGCGGTGCGCCTTGGGCAGGATGCGAAGGGCGCCGGGGCCGATGCCATGCTGCTGGCGCCGGTGTCTTACGCGCCGTTGACTGACAAGGAGGTGTTCACGCACTTCGCAACCGTCGCGGAGGCGGTGGGTCTGCCGCTCTGCATCTACAACAACCCCGGCACCACCCATTTCACCTTCAGCAACGAGCTGACCGCGCGCCTGAGCCGGGTGCCGCACGTCGTTGCGGTGAAGAACCCGGCCCCGGACGCCGGGGCTTTGCCCGGCGGCCTTCGCGCTCTGGGCGTCGCGGCCTCCCCGGGCTTCTCCCTCGGCTACAGCGTGGATTGGAAGGCGGCGGAGGCGATGCTGGCCGGAGGGGATGCTTGGTACAGCGTCGCGGGCGGGCTGTTCCCGGCGGCCTGCATGGAGGTCGTCGCGGCCATCGAGGCCGGGCACGCCGAGGAGGCCCGGGCGCTGAACGCGCGGCTGCAGCCGCTGTGGGACCTGTTCGTCGAGTTCAGCAGCCTGCGCGTCACCTATGCGGCGGTGAACCTGCTGGGCTTATGCCGTCCCGTGCCGCCGCGCCCGATCCTGCCGTTGCCTGAGGACGCGCAGCGCCGCATCGGCCAGGTCCTCCGTGCGTTGGACTTAGTCTGAGCGGAGGGGTCGCCTGTGCCGGGCAATCCGCTGTAGCCTCGCGCCCCATGGACACCGTCGAACCGCTCGCCTGCCAGCGTCCTCTGTTCGAGTTGCCGGACGACGTCAGCTACCTGGATGCCGCCGCCTGGGCGCCGCTGCCCCGTGCCGTGCGCGCCGCGGGCGAGGCCGGCATCCTGGCGAAAAGCCGGCCCTGGGCGCATGCGCGCGACGAGGACGCGGCCTGGGCGGAGCGGGCGCGGGCGGCGGCGGCCCGGCTGATCGGCGCCGGGGCGGACGACATCGCCATTGTCGGCTCGGTGAGCCACGCCATCGCCACCGCCGCGCGCAACCTTCTGCTGGCGCCGGGCGGGCGCATCCTGCGCGTCGCGGACGAGTTCCCGTCCCAGTGCCACGCCTGGGACCGGCTGGCCGCCGAGCGCGGCCTGGACGTGGAGGCGGTGCTGCGGCCGGTTGACGGGGACTGGACCGCGGCGTTGCTGGATGCCATCGCCCGTCCCGGCGCGGCGCCGCTGGCCGTCGCGACGCTGACGCCGCTGCACTGGTCGGACGGCTCGGTCATCGACTTGGAGCGCCTGGCACCCGCGGTCCGCGCGGCCGGGGCCGCGCTGGTGGTCGATGCGACGCAGGCGGTGGGCGCGGTGCCGCTCGACGTGTCCCGGCTGCGGCCGGATTTCCTGGCATTTCCGACCTACAAATGGACGCTCGGCCCCTACGGCGTCGCCTTCCTGTATGCCGCGCCGCACCGGCAGGGTGGCTCGCCGTTGGAGGAGAACGCCGGAAACCAGCCTCCTGCTGTCGGCGCCCGACGTTACGACAAGGGGGAACGCAATGACGGGGTGGCATTGCCCATGGCCGCGACCGGGATGGAACTGGTGGCTGGCTGGGGCATGCCGGCCGTGGCGGCGCGGCTGCGGGCGCTGACCGACCTGCTGGCGGAGGGCGCCGCGTCCATGGATCTGCCCGTCTTGCCGCGGGCGCTGCGGTCCCCGCACATCCTGGGCCTGCGTGTGCCCGGCGGCTTGCCGGCGGGCCTGATCGGGCGGCTGCGCGAGGACAAGGTGTTCGCCAGCGACCGCCTGGGTGGACTGCGGCTCAGCCCGCATGTCTGGGCGAATGAGTCCGACGTGGCGCGCTGCCTCGCGGCGTTGCGGGCCGCCTTGTGCTGATCTGCCGGACGCGCAGCCTTCCGGACCCGGCCCGGCGATGCCAAGTGCACGAGTGATGACCGAGACGCGGCCGTGATGGGGAGCCTGCCATGACCGACATGCCAGAAGCCGGCCTGCTCGATGGGTTGGAAGCGATCTGCCGGAAGCGCGGCGGCCGGATGACGCGGCAGCGCCGGGCCGTGCTGGGCAAGCTGGTGGAGAACCGGCGCCCGCTCTCCGCCTACGAGCTGCGCGACCTGCTGCGGCCGGAGGATGCGTCCGTCACCCCGGCCAGCGTTTACCGCTGCCTCGATTTCCTGGTGGAGCATGGCCTGGTGCACCGGCTGGAAACGACCCGGTCCTTTATCGCCTGCGACCACCCGGAGCACCCCCATGCCGTGCAGTTCCTGATCTGCCGGCAGTGCGGCTCCGTGGTGGAAGCCGAGGACAAGCGGATGGAAGCGGCGACGGAGGACCTCGGCCACCGGCTCGGCTTCGCGCTTGACCAGCGGACGGTCGAGCTGACGGGCATCTGCGGCCCATGCAAGACTGACACATGCAAGACGGGGGACGGCCGCACCGTCCCGTGCGCTTGAGCGCCGGGGCCATGCGGCGGTTCTCCTGGACTTGGCAGGGGCGGCCGGTTGAGGCGGCATACGAAACTATGGGAACCGGCAAGCCGGTGCTGCTGCTGCCGGCGTTCAGCACGGTGTCGAGCCGGGAGGAGATGCGCCCGCTCGCGTCCCGGCTGGAAGCGGCGGGCTTCGCCTGCACCCTTGTGGACTGGCCCGGCTTTGGGGCGTCAACCCGCGGCCGGCTCGGCTACGGACCGGCGCTCTATGAGCATTTCCTGGCCGGCTTCTGCGCGTCCGTGATGCCGGCGGGAACCGCCGTGGCCGCCGCGGGGCACGCGAGCGGCTACGCGCTCGCCCTCGGCCGGCAGCGCCCGGGCTTGTGGCGGCGTATGGTGCTGCTGGCGCCCACCTGGCGGGGTCCGCTGCCGACCGCCATGGGACCGCACCCGCGCGCCTACGCCTTCGCGCGGTCGCTGGTGCGGACGCCCGCCCTCGGCGAGGCGCTTTACCGGCTGAACGTCCATCCCCGGGTGATCGGCATGATGTATGGGCGGCACGTTTATGCGGACGCCGCCCTGGTGACGCCGGAGTTCGTGGCGGCCAAGCGGAGGTTTGCGCGCCAGCCCGGCGCGCGCTTCGCCTCGGTCGCCTTCGTCACCGGCGCGCTCGACTTGTTGCCTGACCGGGAAAGCTTCCAGGCCTTGCTCGCACCGCCGCCGGCGCCGACGCTGGTTCTCTGCGGCACCGCGACCCCGCCGAAGTCGAAGGCCGAGATGACGGCGATCCCGGGCAACCCGGACGTTGCAGTGGAATGGGTGCCGGGATCGCTTGGGTTGTATGAAGAAGCGGCAAAGGCCATCAGTGGACGGGTCGCGGCGTTCCTTGCAGAATAGGGGCAGCCGACGATGCCCTTGTGATGCGGCGTAGGCAGCAGCCAAGCGCGCATCTTGATACAACATATCATCCCGTGCGATGGACCCGGGAAGTTTGGAAGCATCCGCATGTTCAATGCTGCCTGGCCCAACCGCCGATCTTGCATGCGCTCTTGCATGAGGGTGCGCGGCGCCGTCGCCCTCGCGCCCCTGCTGCTGGCATCCCTGGCCGCCAGGGCGCAGGACGCACTGCCGCCCGCCCCGGCACGGACCGGGGCCGCGACGCTGCCGCAGGACCTTTCGTTCTATGGCATGATCGCCAGCGCGGACTGGGTGGTGAAGGCCGTCATCGCCGGGCTGGCGCTCGCTTCGGTCCTGACCTGGACGGTGGCGCTGGCCAAGGGGCTGGAGCTGTTCGCTGCAAGCCGCCGCGCCCGCAACGGGCTGGCAGCGCTCCATGCCGCCGGCAGCTTGGAGGAGGCAGGGCGGCGGCTCGGGCCGGTCCGCGGCCCGTACGGCGCCCTGGTCCAGGCTGCGCAGCAGGAGGTCGCGGCCTCCGCGGACGCGATGAGCAAGGAGGGCGTGAAGGAGCGCGCGGCCTGGCGGCTGGAGCGGCTGGTTTCGGGCGCCGGGCGCAGCATGGGGCGCGGCGCCGGCGTATTGGCCACCATCGGCGCGACGGCGCCCTTTGTCGGGCTGTTCGGCACGGTGTGGGGCATCATGAACGCGTTCATCGGCATTTCCCGCGCGCAGACCACGAACCTGGCCGTGGTGGCGCCCGGCATCGCCGAGGCGCTGCTCGCCACGGCCGTGGGCCTCGTCGCGGCCATCCCCGCCGTGGTGATCTACAACGCGTTCGCCCGCGCCGCCGCCGGCCACAAGGCCCGGCTCGCGGACGCCGTCGCGGAGACCATGCGCCTGCTGTCGCGCGACCTGGACCGCGGCCCGCCCGGGCGGCTGCGCGCGGTGGGCGAGTAGCGCCGTGGCCATCAAGCTGGACGGGGACGACGACGAGCTGGCCGAGGCGCACGAGATCAACGTCACGCCGTTCATCGACGTGATGCTGGTGCTGCTGATCATCTTCATGGTGGCGGCGCCGCTCGCGACGGTGGACGTGCGGGTGGAGCTGCCCGCTTCGACGGCGCAGCCGCAGCCGCGACCGGACAAGCCGGCTTACCTGACGGTCGCGGCCGACCTCGGGCTGGCTTTGGGCGACGCGCCGGTGCCGCGCGAGGGGCTGGGGGCGGCGCTGGATGCCGTGACCGGGGGGGACCGGGAGCAGCGCGTGTTCCTGCGCGCCGACAAGGGAGCGCCGTATGGCGAGGTCATGGCGGTGCTGAACCTGCTGCGTGCGGCGGGCTACCTGAAGATCGCGCTTGTCGGCCTGGACGCTAGCCAAGCGGGTCCGTGACCGTGGCGCGCGCCCTGGGAGGCGAGTCCGCCGGGGCGGCCCTACGCTGGGGCGCGTGCCTGGTTCTCGTGCTGGGCCTGCACGCCGGCCTGGCCTTGGTGGTGCTGCATCGTGCGCCGCGTCCGGAGCTGCAGGTCCTGGCGCCTGACGCCGTGATGCTGGAGCTTGCGCCCGCTGCGGCGCCGGCGCCGCCAGCGGTGCAGGAAGCGCCGCCGCAGCCTGTGGCCCCGTTGCCGGCTCCTGAGCCGCCATCCCCGGCCGAGCCGCCTCCGGTCGAGTTGCCCTCTCCGGCTGAACCGCTGCCGCAGCCCGAGCCGCCCGCACCTCCGCCGAATCCCGCGGTGACGTTGCCGGAGCCTCCACCACCACCGCCGCCACCTCCTGCGCCGAAGCGGCCAGCACCGCCGCGGCCTACGGTTCGGCCGCCGCCGCGCCCCGCGCAAGCCAGTCCGCCCGTGCCCGCTCCGCAAGCGCCGGCATCGAGCGCCGGCCCGGCGCCCGCGCCGCCTCCGGCCGCCTCCGCGGCGCCGTCCTCCAGCGCGTTGCCGGGATGGCGGAGCGAACTGGTCGGCCGGCTGCAGCGCGCGAAGCGCTACCCGGACACGGCGCGGGCACGCGACGAGCAAGGCGCCGCCGCCGTGACCTTCACCATCGACCGGAGCGGCCACGTGCTGTCCGCGAAGCTTATCCGCAGTTCCGGCTCGCCATCCCTCGACGAGGAGGCGGTGGAGATGGTGCGCCGGGCCGACCCGCTGCCGCCGATGCCGTCCGAACTGCCGGGCAGCACGCTTACCTTGACGGTTCCAGTGACGTTCTCCTTGCATTGACGGCGGATAACGGCCTCATCACGTTCTGATCATCCTCGACCCACCCGCATTTTTAGGCTGGATGCAGCGATTGCGCAGTATTGAACAGCGTGCAAGGCGATAAGCCGAGCCGCACTACCACCACCATCCGTACGCCCTCCGAGGCCGACCTTTGGGACCGCTACGCCCGCGTGCTCGCCGGCCCCAAGCTGGTCCTGCGGCTGAAAAGCCTGGTATTCCTGCCCACGAGCAAGACGGCGTTCGTGGACTGCCTGGCCCGGTCCGGGCTGCGTGCGCCGGACGGCCGCGCGTGGTCGCCCCGTTCCGTCAACGTCGTGCTTGAGGAACTGCTGGGGGAGGGCCTGCTGACCGAGGACCTGGCCTGTCCCCCGGCGCTGCTGCACCCCGTCGCGATTGACGCCATGGCTTCCGCGGACGACGCGCGCCGCGGGATCGCGGCGGCCGGCGATCCAACGGGCGTCACGCGGCAGGCGCTGGAGGGCACGGCGGAGTTCCTGGGCGGCCGCAACGAGGCGGCGCTGCATCACTACCGGGACGCCCTGAAGCTGCACAGGAAGCAGGCTGGCAAGCGCAAGGTGTTCCTGAACGGGGTGCACGGCCTGTTCTTCCTGATGGCCTTGCTGCGCGCCAACGACGCCCCGCTGCAAGCGGAGGCGCAGGCCGGGATCGACGCGGCCCTGTCCGCCCCGTCCGCCTATGCCGGCGGGTTCCTGGCGATGCAGGCGCTGCTGTGGCTGGCGCAGGGGCTTGAGCCGAAGGCGCGTGCGCTGTTGGGAAAGCTGCGCGCGGCGCTGCCGGCCGAGCTGCTGTCGGCGGCTTGCGTGGCGCTCGCGGAGCACGCCGTGGACCCCGACCTCACGCACAGGCACGACGCCGACCTCGATGCCCGCTTCGAGCGGCTGAAAGACACCCTGCCGCTGGTCACCCGCATCTACGCCGAGATCCTGGCCAGCGTGTCGGCGTCGCCCGGGCTGTACAAGGTTTACCTGGCCGAAGCCGACCCGGGCGTCGAGGCTGCGTTCACGCCACTTATCTAGATGCGCCAGCCCTGGGAGCGCGCGCTGGAAAGCCTGGACGCCTTTCTCGGCGCTGGCACATCGAAGTCCACCCCAAAGCCAGGACCGCGCAAGGCCAAGCGCCTGGCCTGGTTCCTTGACCCGGACACGCGGGTGGTCGAGGTTGCCGAGCAGTCGGCCAAAGGCAAGGAGGGCTGGAGCGATGGACGCCCGGTCTCGATGAAGCGGCTGCATGAGCGGGACCCGCGGCTCGACTACCTGACGGAGCAGGACCGCGCGGCGCTGCGCTCGCTCCGTAAGGAGGGGGCGGGCTGGTACGGGGACGAGAGCTACTACTTCGACACGCTCCGCACGATTCCGGCCCTAGTCGGGCACGCCGCGCTGTTCGACGCGCGCCATCGGTCGCGGCCGGTCGAGCTGGTGCGCTATCCCCTTGAGCTGGTCGTGACCGAGCGGCGCGGCGGCTACCACGTCGCCCTGTCGCACACCGCCGCCGAGCCGACCGTGTTCCTGGAGGCCGAGACGCCGGCGCGCTTTCGCGTGGTCGAGTTCCCGGAGCGGATGTTGGCGGTGCAGGACATCCTGGGCCGCCGCGGCCTGGCCGTGCCGCGCAGCGCGCGGGACCAACTGGTCGCCCTGGTGCGCCGGGACAACCCGGCGCTTCCGGTCCGTGACGAGATCGGGGCGGGCGAACAGGCGGCGACGCCGGGGCAGCCCGCGCCGGTGGTGCAACTGGTGCCGCAGGGCGACGGTTTGCGGCTCAGCCTGGTCGTGCGGCCGTTCGGCGCGGAGGGGCCGGCCTACGTCGCCGGGCTGGGCGGACGGTCGGTGCTGGCGAGCGTCGGCGGCCAGCAGCTCCAGGCCAGCCGCGACTTGGTCGCCGAGCTGGCCGAGCGGGCCGCCCTGGTCGAGGCGTGCCCGACGCTGCGCGTCCGTGCCGGCACGGACGCGCATGAGGCGGAGATCGACGACCTGGAAGGCGGCCTCGACCTGCTGCTGGAATTGCAGGCCTACGCCGGCCCGGTCTCGGTCGAGTGGCCGGAAGGGCAGACGCTGCGGGTCGCCCCGCTCACGCCGGACAAGCTGCGGCTGCGGGTCAGGCAAGACCGCGACTGGTTCAGCGTGGACGGCAGCGCCGCGGTGGACGAGGGCCTGGTGCTCGACATGCGCTTCCTGCTCGACCGCCTGGGCCGCGCCCAGGGCCGGTTCGTGCCGCTGGACGACGGCCGCTTCGTAGCACTCACCCGGCAGATGCAGGCGCAGTTGGGCCGCCTCGCCGCCGTGTCGGAGCCGCGTCGGGCCGGGCGCCGCGTGCACGCGCTCGGCGCGCCCGCGCTGGACGCGTTGCTGGAGGAGGCTGGAGAGGTCAAGGCGGACGCGGCCTGGACCCGGCATGTGTCCTGCATCCGCGTGGCGGAGGGCTGGACGCCGAAGCTGCCGCCCACCTTGCAGGCGGAGCTGCGCGACTACCAGGCGGAGGGCTTCACGTGGATGTCGCGCCTGGCGCGCTGGGGGGCGGGCGCCTGCCTCGCCGACGACATGGGCCTGGGCAAGACGGTGCAGGCCATCGCCGTGATGCTGGACCGCGCGGAGGCGGGACCCTGCCTCGTGGTGGCGCCGACCTCGGTATGCCCGAACTGGCAGGCGGAGATCGCGCGCTTCGCACCGACGCTTGCGACCCACCGCTTGTCCGCCGCGAGCGACCGCGCGGCGCTGGTCGCCGGCCTGGGTTCGCGCGACGTTCTGGTGTGCAGCTATGGCCTGCTGCACGGGGAGGCCGAGCTTTTGGGCGGGCGGCCCTGGCAGATGGCGGTGCTGGACGAGGCGCAGGCGATCAAGAACGCCGGCACCAAGCGGGCGCAAGCGAGCTTGGCATTGCAGGCCGGCTTCCGCCTGGCGCTGAGCGGCACGCCGGTGGAGAACGACCTCGACGAGCTGTGGAGCCTGTTCAACTTCGTGAACCCGGGCCTGCTCGGCTCGCGCGAGGGCTTCCAGAAACGCTTCGCCGTGCCGATCGAGCGGGACCGGGACGCAAGCGCGCGGCAGGCGCTGCGCTCGCTGATCCGGCCGTTCCTGCTGCGCCGGACCAAGGCGGCCGTGCTGAGCGAGCTGCCGCCGCGCACCGAGCAAACCATGCAGGTCGAGATGGGCGAGGCGGAGCGCGCCTTCTACGAGGCGATGCGGCAGCGGGCGTTGGAGACCATCGCGGCGCTCGACGCGCCGGAGGGCAAGCGCAAGATCCACATCCTGGCCGAGATCACCCGGCTGCGCCGGGCCTGCTGCAACCCCGCGCTGATCGATCCCGCCGCCGGGGTGCCGAGCGGCAAGCTGGACGCCTTCCTCGACCTGGTGGACGACCTGGTGCGCAACCGGCACCGGGCGCTGGTGTTCAGCCAGTTCGTCGGCCACCTCGGGCTGGTGCGGGCGGCGCTGGACGCCCGCGGCGTCCGGTACGAGTACTTGGACGGCAGCACGCCTTTGGCGGAGCGCGAGCGCCGGGTGGCGGCGTTCCAGGCGGGCGGGGCGGAGCTGTTCCTCATCAGCCTGCGCGCCGGCGGCACCGGGCTGAACCTGACGGCGGCGGACTACGTGGTGCACCTCGACCCTTGGTGGAACCCGGCGGTCGAGGACCAGGCCTCGGACCGGGCGCACCGGATCGGCCAGGAGCGCCCGGTGACGATCTATCGGCTCATCGTGCAGGACAGCATCGAGGAGCGGATCGTGCGCCTGCACCGCGACAAGCGCGACCTGGCGTCCGACCTGCTGGAAGGGGCGGAAACCAGCACCCGCCTAAGCGAGGGGGAGCTGCTCGACCTGATCCGGGCCTGATACCGGCAGCCCTTTGGGCTGACCGGTATGCGCGCGGGGTTGGTGGGGCGGCCGCGCGCCAAAAACGACTCTCATACCAGTCGCCCCAAAGGGCGACTGGTATGAGCGCGCCGCTTCGATTTGCATAGGACGGGGTCGAGGCATTAAATCAATGGGCGTTAATATGGACTTTGCCGTTGCGGGAGGGGCCACGACACGGCGACCCGGAGCGGCAAGGGCAGCCTTGGCGGTCCTGGGTGGCTGCGCCGCAAGAGCGGCTCACAACGAGGGACCGACCCGATCAGATGGCGGTTCGCATCAGACTTTCTTGAACAGAGATATCCCGATGACCCCTCCGAAATCACTGACGCAGCGCGAAAGGATCGCACGGCTGATCCGCACAACCCGGCTACAGGCCGAGGAGAAATCCAAGTTCAAGGGGTCCAGGATCAACAAGATCAAGATCCTGTTCAGCCCGTTCGCCCCGGCCGATGATCACGACCTTGCGTTGGCTGATCGGGTCATCAAAGACTTGATGAACGGCAAGAACTCGGCACGGTGATGCTGGCCAGGGATGGCGGTCCTGGCCGGTCAGCCCACGTCGGGAAGAGGCCCAGTCTCTCCGCGCCCTCATCACAAGGATGCCCCATGTCCAACGACTCCATCGGTGCGCCCGTCCATTCCTATCCCACGGCGACCCCAGCCCAACGGCTGATCTACGCATCCGAAGTGCTGCTGGACTTTCAGTCGGGCACCCGGATCTCCGCCGATGGCCGGAGCGTCGAGAACGTGCCGCAGCAGGACAAGGCGTGGGCGGGCGCTATGGCGCAGGCCCAGCAGGCGAAGGCCGAAAGGCCGCCGCACCCGGACGAGCAGGTCGAGGCGAGCCTGCATGCAGGGGAAGTGGCGGAAAAGGTGAAAGGCTGACGCCGCCGCGGCGCCCGCACCGTTAGGACGACGTGCGGGCAATGCGCCAAACGGTGCCGTTGGCGTCCTCGCTGACCAGAAGCGAGCCGTCCGGGGCCACCGTGACGCCCACCGGGCGGCCCCAGGCCTTGTTCTGGCTGGACACGAACCCCGTGGCGAAGTCCTCATACTCGCCGGTCGGCTTGCCATCCTGCATCGGCACGCGCACCACCTTGTAGCCCGTCACCGCGGACCGGTTCCATGAGCCGTGCAGCGCCACGAACAAGTCGCCCCGGTACTCGGCCCAGGCGCCGTCCGCCGGGTAGATGGTCAGGCTCAACGGCGCGGAGTGCGGCTGGATCAGCACGTCGGGCACGATGACGTGGGCGGCCAACTCGGGGTGCTTGCCGGCGTGGCGCGGGTCCGGGTGGTCGCCGATGTAGAACCAGGGCCAGCCGTAGAACGCTTCCTGCCGAACCCGCGTCACGTAGTCGGGCGGCAGGTCGTCGCCGAGGCCGTCACGCTCGTTCACCGCGCACCACAGCGTGCCGTCCGGCTGCATCGCCAGGCCCACGCAGTTGCGGATGCCCGTCGCGAAAGGCCGGCCGCCATGGCCCTCCGGGTCATACTCCCGCACTTCCGCCCGGCCTTCCTCGCCCTGGTCGGACACGTTGGACGCCGAGCCGACGGAGACGAACATGTGGCGCCCATCCGGGCTGAACGCCACGTCGCGCGTCGAGTGCCCGCCGGCCGGGATGCCGTCCACCACCAACTGGGCCGGGCCGGCAGCGCGCAGCGCCCCCGGCACGTAAGGGTAGCGCACGACGCGCTCGGTTTCCGCCACATAGACGAAGCGCGGGGCGGGGCCGGGCGGCCAGAAGGCGATGCCGAATGGCGACGAAAGGTCGTCCGCGAAAACCGATGCCTGGCCGTTGCGCAGCACGCGGACCTTGCCGGCGCCGGTCTCCGCCAGGAACACGTCGCCGTTCGGCGCGGTGCGCAAGGTGCGCGGCTGCTCCAGGCCGGACAGCAGCAGCGTCGCCTCGAAGCCGGGCGGGACATGCGGCGCGGCGCCGGCAGGCCAGGGCACGATGCCCGGCGAGCGCGCGGCTGAGCGCGTCTCGAAGGGCTTCGGCAGCGTGGCCGAGTCGATGCGGTGGCGGTCTCCGGGCCGATCCATCGACGCGTCGCCTGCCGCGCCGCACACAACGAGGGCGAGCAGCAAAACACTTGTGCGCATTGGTTTCTCCGGAAGAGGCGCCGCACCCCGCACCTGGGAGCGGCGGGCACAGAAAGCTAGTCCTGGACTTGGCACCGCCGCCTGCCGCATGAGGGGCGCGGCCCTCGCCCCATGCTTCGCCCCAGCCATGGAGTCCAACCATGCCCGCACTCGACCACCCGTCCATCGCCGGCTTGTCCACGCCGCCAGACGCGCTCGCGCCGATTGCGACGCTCATCTGGGAGCAGAAGTACCGGCTCCGGCAAGCGGACGGCACGCCGGTGGACCGGGAGATCGCGGACACCTGGCGCCGGGTGGCCAACGCCCTGGCGCAGCCGGAGGCCGATCCGGCGTTCTGGGAAGCGCGGTTCCTGGCGGCGATGGCGGATTTCCGCTTCATCCCCGCCGGGCGGATCATCGCGGGCGCTGGCAGCGGGCGCCGGGTCACGCTGTTCAACTGCTTCGTCATGGGCGGGATCGAGGACGACCTCGACGACATCTTCTCCAACCTGCGGGAAGCGGCGCTGACGATGCAGCAGGGCGGCGGCATCGGCTATGACTTCTCGACGCTGCGGCCCAAAGGCGCTCCCGTGCGCGGGGTGGGGGCCGACGCATCCGGCCCCTTGTCGTTCATGGACGTGTGGGACGCGATGTGCCGGACGATCATGTCGGCGGGGTCGCGCCGCGGCGCCATGATGGCGACGCTGCGCTGCGACCACCCGGACATCGAGGCGTTCATCGACGCGAAGCGCGAGCCGGGGCGGCTGCGCAGCTTCAACCTTTCGGTGCTGATCACCGACGCCTTCATGGCGGCGGTGGAGGCCGACCTGGATTGGGACTTGGCCTTCGCCGGGCAGGTGTTCCGCACGGTCAAGGCGCGGGCGCTGTGGGACCGCATCATGCGGGCGACCTTTGCCTACGCCGAACCCGGCGTGTTGTTCATCGACCGCATCAACGCCCGCAACAACCTGGCCTATTGCGAGACGATCCATTCCACCAACCCGTGCTCCGAGCAGCCGCTGCCGCCGTACGGCGCCTGCCTGCTGGGATCGTTGAACCTGAGCCGCCTGGTGCTCGACCCCTTCACCCCGGCGGCGCGGCTGGACGAGGCGGCGCTCGACGACTTGGTCGCGACCGCGGTGCGGATGCTGGACAACACGGTCGACGTGTCCGGCTTCCCGCTCCCGGCGCAGCGGCAGGAGGCCCTTGCCAAGCGGCGGATCGGCCTGGGCGTCACTGGTCTCGCGGATGCGCTCATCATGTGCCGGGCGACCTACGGCTCGGACGAGGCGGTGGCGCTGGCGGATCGCTGGACCGCGCGGATCAACTGGGCGGCGTATCTGGCATCGGCGGCGCTGGCGGCGGAGAAGGGCGCGTTCCCATTGTATGACCGCGACGCCTACTTGGCTGGGGAAACGGTGCGTGGGCTGGATGCCGACGTGCGGGCGGCCATCGCCGAGCACGGCATCCGCAACGCGTTGCTGACCTCGATTGCGCCCACGGGCACCATCTCGCTTTGGGCCGACAACGTGTCGAGCGGGATCGAGCCGATCTTCGCGCTGGCCTACACGCGCCGGGTCAAGAACCCGGACGGCAGCCTGCGGGAGGAGGAGGTGTCCGACCACGCCGTGCGCCGCTACCGCGCGCTGTTCGGGGAAGACGCGGAGTTGCCGGCCTACTTCGTGACGGCGCAGACGCTGGCGCCGCGCGACCACGTGCGGATGCAGGCGGCGGTGCAGCGCAACGTGGACAGCGCGATCTCCAAGACGGTGAACTGCCCGGAGGACATCAGCTTCGAGGCGTTCAAGGACATCTACCTCGACGCGTATGCCAGCGGCTGCAAGGGCTGCACGACCTACCGGCCCAACGCGATCACCGGGTCGGTGCTGGAGGTGACGCCGCCGGCATCGCAAACGGGGCCGGGGGCGCCAGTTCCTGCGGTCCAAGGCCTGTCGCCGGAGCCGCTGCACCGGGAGGAGAAGCTGACCGGCGCCACCTACAAGCTGCGCTGGGCGGACAGCGAGCACGCGCTGTATGTGACGATCAACGACATCGAGCAGGACGGGCGCCGCCGGCCGTTCGAGATCTTCATCAACTCCAAGAACATGGATCACTACGCCTGGGTGGTCGCGCTGACCCGGATGATCAGCGCCGTGTTCCGCCGGGGCGGCGACGTGGCGTTCGTGGCCGACGAGCTGAAGGCGGTGTTCGACCCGCGCGGCGGGCAATGGCAGAACGGGCGCTACGTGCCGTCGCTGATCGCGGCCATTGGCGGCATCCTGGAACGGCACATGGCGGAGACCGGCTTCATGCCGGCCGGGGCGGAGACGGCACTCATTACGCCGTCCGTCCCCGCCATGGACCGGCCGCTCGGCCCGCTTTGCCCGAAATGCAGCCAGCCCGGCCTCGTGCGGGAAGCCGGGTGCCTGAGCTGCCGCCATTGCGGCTGGTCGAAGTGCGAATGAGCGCGAAAGCGACGCGGGTCAGGCTCGGAGTGCTGCGGCCAGCCCGATCTTGCCGTCCCAAACGTCCAGGAGCATCGGCAGCCGGGCGATCCCCGACCGCCGCAGCACCCAGCCGACCGGCGTCGTGCGGCGGGAGCGCCTTGGCAAGGCTCCATGCCCGATCTCGTGGCGGTAGGTCGTACGGAACTGCCGCAGGAACACGACCTGCCCGTCCGGGCCGATGCGGCCCAACCGGGTGAGCGTCGGCCCGGCCGAGGTCGCGAGCACGGCCACTGCCGCCAAGGCCATCACGGGCAACGCGGCCAGCAACAGCATCGCGTACCCGGCGCGGGCCGCCCAGCCCAACGCGCCTGTGAACCATGATTGGGCCGGCCTAGCTTCACTCCGCGGCAAATAGGCGCGGTTTCGTCCGGATAGCAGAGCTGACCCGATATGCATCGACATGCCTGAACCTCTTGTGACGGCAATCCTGTTACGCGATCTAACATGACGGCAATCGCGTGTTTCGCCTTTAAATTGTTTTTACGTAATGAAATGTCATCGCGGCGTCGCGGCTTGGCGCATTGACCTGCGGCCCGGCAATCGCGTTCATGCCGGCGCAACCGTTCGCCAGGAGCGACCGCATGGCCGTGCAACATGAAGCAAGCGTGCCCCAGGCCGCGCGCCAGCAGACCCAGCAGGAGTACGAGCAGGTCGTCTCGCCGGGCGGGATCAGCTACCTTGAGGCCGGACGTCCGGAGGCGCCTCCGCTGCTGTTCCTGCATGGGATCGGCGGGGCGGCGCGCATGTTCCGCGGGCAGCTCGATCACTTCGGCGCGGACTACCGGGCGTTGGCCTGGGACATGCCGGGCTACGGCAACTCGGCCCCGCTGCCGCTCGTGTCGATGGACGCGCTGGCGGTAGCGTTGGCAGGGTTCATCGAGGAGCTTGGCGTCCACCGCCCGGTGCTGGTCGGCCACAGCCTCGGCGGCATGGTGGTGCAGCAATTGCTCGCCAGGGCGCCGCATGCCGCCCGCGCCGTGGTCTTGGCGCAGACCAGCGCCGCCTTCGGCAGCCGCGACCCGGCCTGGCAGGCGGAGTTCCTGTCGGCGCGGCTCGGGCCGCTTGATGCCGGGCACAGCATGGCGGCGCTGGCGGAAGGGCTGGTCGCCGACATGGCCGGCCCGCACGCCGACCCGGCGGGCATGGTCCTGGCCCGCGACTGCCTGGCCCACACGCCGGATAGCACCTACCGCGACAGCGTCATGGCGATGCCGGGCTTCGACTGCCGGGACGCGTTGGCGTGGGTCGCCGTGCCCGCTTTGGTGCTGGCCGGCACGCTGGACGCCGCAGCCCCGGCGCGCGGCATGGAGCGCATGGCCGCCCGCATCCCCGGCGCGCTGTACGTCGCGCTGGAGGGCGTCGGGCACCTCGCCCACCTGGAGCAGCCCCGCGCGTTCAACGCGGCCTTGGCGCAGTTTCTCCAGGGGCTGCCGGGCGACCCCGCCTTCCGCGGCTGAGCTTTCCATGCGGGCTAGTCGAGTCCGGTCGAATGGCTGTATGCCACAAGAGGCAGGACACTCAGTCAGGGCGAGCGGAGAGGCCGAATGAACATCCATGAGTATCAGGCGAAGGAGCTGCTGCGCGGCTACGGCGTGGCAGTCCTGCCGGGCTTCGTCGCTTGGACGCCGGAGGAGGCCGCGCTCGCGACCGAGAAGCTGCCCGGCCCGGTATACGTCGTGAAGTCGCAGATCCACGCGGGCGGACGCGGCGCCGGGCACTTCGCGCATGACCCGGCGGGCAAGGGGGGCGTGCGCCTGGCCAAGTCCTCCGCCGAAGCGTTGGATGCCGCGTCGGCCATGATCGGTCACACCCTCGTCACCAAGCAGACCGGCCCCGCCGGGCGCCGGGTCAGCCGCGTGTACGTGGAAGCCGGGTGCGACATCAAGCGCGAGCTGTACCTTTCGCTGCTGGTGGACCGGGAAACCTCGCGCGTCACCATTGTCGCCTCGACCGAGGGCGGCATGGAGATCGAGCAGGTGGCGGAAACCCAGCCCGAGAAGATCATGCGCGTCGCCGTGGACCCGGCCGCCGGCATATTCCCGCACCACGCCCGCAAGCTCGCCTTCGGCCTGGGGCTGGAGGGCAAGCAGGTCGCCTCCTTCACCAAGTTCGTCACCGCGATGTACCGCGCCTTCACCGACCTGGACTGCGCCATCGTGGAGGTCAACCCGCTGGTCGTGACGGGCCAGGGCGACATCGTCGCGCTCGACGCCAAGGTCAGCTTCGACGACAACGCGCTGTACCGGCAGCCGGACCCGGAGAAGCTGCGGGACGAGGCGGAGGAGGACCCGAAGGAACTCGAAGCCGCAAAGTACAGCCTGAACTACGTCGCGCTCGACGGCACCATCGGCTGCATGGTCAACGGCGCGGGCCTGGCGATGGCGACCATGGACATCATCAAGCTGTATGGCGGCAGCCCGGCCAACTTCCTCGACGTGGGCGGCGGCGCCACCAAGGAGCGGGTGACGGCGGCGTTCAAGATCATCCTGTCCGACCCGCACGTAGAGGGCATCCTGGTCAACATCTTCGGCGGCATCATGCGCTGCGACGTGATCGCGGAGGGCGTGATCGCCGCCGCGCGGGAAGTGAGCCTCGGCGTGCCGCTGGTGGTGCGGCTGGAGGGCACCAACGTCGATCTCGGCAAGGAGATCCTGGCGAAGTCCGGCCTGCCCATCGTCAGCGCCGACAACCTGGCCGACGCCGCCG
>JAABUQ010003022.1_pt1 | contig 31833 bp, 32 predicted proteins | sample 5560001 | NCBI WGS metagenome assembly JAABUQ01 (sample SAMN10711888, study PRJNA513371) | rock metagenome | isolation source: Antarctica rocks | place: Antarctica: Victoria Land, Finger Mt nord | collected 2015-12-18 | reverse complement strand
CGCGCCTAACCGGTTGCCCGGTGCGGCGCCGCTTCGCGGGCTCCGCCCCCGCCCTGATCTCGCCGACCGTCCGCGCGGGGCCGCCGCGATGTATGTGTTGTGTCCACCACTGGGCTTTTTCGCGCAGCTTCATATTCGTCCCTCTTCGATTGAGGGCCGTCGACCGGCAAAACGCGACCGTGGCGCGAGAGCACGCTTTTTTTGTTGACGGAGCTTTTCGGGAGGCCTATCTAAGCGGTGGCCGTGAAGCCTTTTGTCGACGCTTCCAACGTCGGTGCCCAGATTTGATCTCCCGAATGCCCGGCCTCGCGCCGGGCATTCGTTTATGGGGTCACAGCCCGAGTTCCTTTCTCAGCTTGGGGTCGTCCCGGATCACATTGAGCATCAGGCTCACCGCTTCCGCGCGGCTCGTGAAGGCTCGCGCCTTCTTCACCGCGTCGACGAACGCCAAGTCGCCTACAGGCAAGATCCACGCCACCGCTTGTTTGCCGTCCGCTTTCGCTCTCGCGATGCGGCGGCTCTGAGACTCGCGCTCAAATCGGCGCTGGCGGGCCTTGTCCATCGGTTAGACTTACTTGAATATCGGCGAACCGCAACAGTGACGAAGCCCGAAACCGCAGATTTGAGTCCGTCATGCGCCTGAATGACGGGTTATCCACAGGAAAGATCCCAAATGGCCGTCACTATCCGTTCCCGGTGCCTCCAACGCGCTCGCGTCCCAATACGCCGTATCGAGTCTTCGAGGATTCGCTTCGCGCCGGTGAGTCGCCGCAACCGTTTGTGAGTATGTCGTATAATCGTATCGCTGTATTTACGTCGCTACCTACGATGGGAACTCTTTTGTGAGCAGCTCGCGCACGATATCAGCCATTTTGGTGCCGCGATCGGCACACTCGCGTTTAACACGTCGATGAAGTTCTGTTGGGATATCGATCGTAAGCCGCTTCATCGGTGTCGGCGACGCAGTCGCTGCTTCTGTCTCGGTCCCTGCACCTATCCAAGCGTCGGCCGTCGCCGGTTCGGGGCGGCGGAACGCGATCATCTTCTTCACGGCTGTCCTCCGTCTCGAAGCAGGATCGCGTCGGCGAGCGCAGCAACTTCGCGGCCCGCTTCGGATAGCGGGGCGGCTTCGGCCACCGTCATGCCACGCGCTGCGGCTTCAGCAAAAATGACACGTTGGCCGATCACTTGGGGCATGACCGGGAAAGGCAGCCCGTCAAAAGCCGCTATCACGTCACGTCCTATCGCCGTATTTACGATTCTACGATTAACAGCAAATGCGGCTTTGATGTTTTCCTTGAACTGTTGCGCTTCCTGGATCAGCCGGATGATTTCGTCGGTTGCCCACACGTCGAACGGCGAGGGCTGGACAGGGACAAGCACGAAGTCGCTCGCCAGGATCGCCGCGCGACCCAGCTCACTTACCCGGGGCGCGCCGTCGATGATCGTCACGTCATAGTTGCGCGCCACAGAGGGTAGGTCTCGATGCAGCGATGGCTTGGCCATACCGATGACCGGGAACAACGGGCTATTCTCACGCGCGCTCGACCAGGCCAGCGCACTTCCCTGCGGATCGGCGTCGACGACCAGGACGCGCAGTCTTCGTGCTATGGCATAGTGGCCCGCGAGATTGAGGCTGAGCGTGGTCTTACCCACACCACCTTTCTGATTCAGAAGGCCGACGATCACCAGGTCCGTAAACACAGAAACCATTAATGCCGCAAGAGCGTATTTGCAGAGACGACTATTATGATTGCTGGTGCAGTCATTGTGCGTTATATGCACATTCGCTGCATGGAGCTCCCGATGCTAACTGCCCTCGTGGCTGATTTCTGCGAAGCCGACCGCCTCTCGCCCAAACGCATGAGCAACCGGCTTCGCATCCCGATGGGCGAGCTTGCCAAGCTGACGGGTGTCCACCGCAACACTTTGGCTCAAAGTCCAGGCTCTCCCGCCGTGCAGAAGCGCCTAGAGCCCGTGGCGCGTATCCTGGCCGCTGCGGAAGAGCTGGCAGGTGATGCGGACCGTGCGATCGTCTGGTTCCGCCATCAGCCGCTTCCAGGCCACGGCGGTCGCACTGCGCTCGATCTTATCGAGGAGGGCCATTCTGCGGCGGTGTTCGCCTATCTCGAGGACTTGCGTGACGGCGTCTACGCTTGAAGTCTACGCCTTGGACGTTCGAGGGCGTGGCACCCACCAAGGTCGATCGGCGCTGCTGGCGCATGTTGTCACCAAGATGGGCGTCGGAGCCGCTGTCGGGCGCGGGAGCAAAGGCGAGAGGAGGGCGGTGGAATGCGCGCGAGCAGCCCACGTTATATCTCTCGGAGGATCATGCGACCGCAATCGCCGAATATTTGCAAGACCTGATTCGGCCCGGATTACTCGCCCCTTATGAGGTGCGGGCGGAAAACGTTGTTGATCTTACGACAGCGGCGAAACGTCGGCAGCTCGGGATCGACGACACGCTGCTCCAGCTTGATTGGCGTCGGACGCGCGACGTTGATCGACAGAGGCCGGTGTCATGGGAGTTCTCGGAGGCTGCCATCGATGTCGGCTATGTGGGCCTGCGGGTGCCCTCGGCGCGAACACGGGGCGTCAATCTTATCCTTTGGCACTGGAATACTCCCGGGGGTGCTGACGTGACCTGCATCGATCCGCAGGCCGATCTGCCGCGTGACCAATCCTCATGGACGTAAATACGGAAATCTTTAAACCCACTTGCCGGACCAGGCGAGCGCCGCCAGTGCCGCGGTGCGCTCGATGCTTCCTTCGTCCACAGACCGAGCGGTTGGGAGACGGCGTTGGGCAGCATTGGGCTACGCGCGCGTCAGCACCGGCGACCAGGACGTTGCCGGGCAGGCGATGCGCCTGGAGCAGGCAGGCGCGATTCGGGTGTTCACCGACGTGCGCTCGGGCAAATCGATGGACCGACCCGGCTTGGCCGAGCTGCTCGCCTTTGCGCGTAAGGAGGACACGCCCGCGGTGGATCGCCTTGGGCGCTCGCTCGGCGAGCTGCTGACCGTCGTCGATCAGCTCAAGGTACGCGGCATCGCGCTGCTCAGCCTGGAGGAGAAGATTGACACCTCGTCGGCGACGGGCAAACTCATCTTCCACGTCTTCGGCGCGATCGCGCATTTTGAGCGGCGATTAATCGCCAAGCGCACTAAGGACGGCATCGCCGCCGCGCGCGCCAAAGGCAAGCTGCCCGGACAACGACCACTCGACCCGGAGAAGGCCAAGGCTGCACTTAACTTGTGGAGGCAGGATTGTCTCCCACCGACGCCGCGCGACAGCTTGGTCTTGGGCGAGCTACAGTGTATTGGGAAATGGCCCGTGCAGGTTTGCGTCGAGCAGCATGACTAAGCCAAGAACCTGACCATCGGCAATGGAATAGTGGACGATACTTCCGCCGTCCAGATGGCGCTAAACGCCGTTGCAGCCGTGCGTCGAATCTAACCGCACTCCTCTGACGCGCTCCATATTCCACTACGTCAACTCGCTGGAGCTTTCGCGTTGAACACAATGCGATGCCGAGTTCGGCCGCCTTATTCGAACAAACTAGCGCGCACTGTACTGTTCGCCGGTCGCGAACTCAGCCGGTGGCCGCGAACCAGCTCGATATACGGATCGGTCGTTCGTCGATTGGTGGAAAGCGGTTTCCTCGTTGTAGCCAAGAAGGGCCAACTCCGAACCTACGGCCGCAAGCAAGATTGCGTTCAGCTGCGGCGTCCACGCGAAACAATATTTCGCGCGCACGGCGCGCGAGGCGATCGCGGCGGTCGAGACCGGGCGGGTCATGAATATGCGCGCGAGACGCGCTTCCGTCACAGACCTGTAAGGTCGCACTAAAATCGGCTCGCGCCCTAATGGGACCGCACCGATCCACTCTCCAATCCGCCTTATGGCCCAGGCGGGATCACGGATAATATCCTCGTATCGTAGCTGAATATGGGGAGAACCGTGCCGCATCGCCTCCAGGTCGGTCGCCCATCGTCGGCCGACCCGTCGAACATAGTGCTCCCGCGTCTCGAACTGCCTCCCAATACGTCTAGCCCGGTGGTTCTCGATCGGCCAAGCCGAGTTGATCGCGTCCCTTGGGTTTCTAACGACGTGAATCACACGTCCGCGCTCGATGATCCATTGTGCCAATACGGGCTGGTCACGCGCGAGGTGTTCGCACATTTTAGGCCAAAAATGCGTCATCAAAATTGGCCGTGCCGCGCGCCTTAGCCGGCCTAGCGAACGCAAGGACGCCCCGGGCTGGACCAGTGAATCCAGCCATGTGTAAACGGCGCTGTTATACTCGAGCGGATATTTCCAGGAGGCAAAGCCGGCAAAATGGCGTCGGATTAGGTCAATCGTCATATGCGTACCGGAGCGACCGCAGGTAAAAATGATTACGGGATCACCAATGCCGGCCAAATCCGAGGACGTGATCGCTTGCATACTCGAACTCTGAACGACGGCTGCGTTAGCTTACGCTCCGCTTAACGTATAACCCTCGCAACAGTTCATCCCTAGGAAAGCGGCATGGCTCCAAATATAAATACGATTGAGCTAAGATATCTTTGCTAGACCTCGAAAGACTATGATGCTATCAACGCAAAAGGGAATAATATTGGCGGGGTGGCAGTGGTACACGCTTGCATCCTCTCACTAAGCTTATAAGCAAGCAACTCATGCCGATTTACGATAAGCCGATGATTTACTATCCTTTATCGGTACTTATGTTAGCAGGTATCCGGAACATCCTGATTATTACCACTCCCGAGGACCAGGCTGCTTTCCAGAAGTTGCTGGGCGATGGTGCCCGGTGGGGAGTCTCGATCGCCTATGCGCAACAGCCCCGGCCCTAGGGGTTGGCGCAGGCTTATCATATCGGTGCGGATTTCGTTGGGGCCGAACCCTCGGCGCTCATCCTTGGCGACAACATTTTCTATGGTCACGGGTTGCCCGAACTGCTGGCACGCGCGGCCGGACGCAAAAAAGCGGTGCCACCGTCTTCGGCTATCATGTGCGCGATCCATCCGCCTATGGCGTGGTGTCGTTCGACGAGACGGGGCGCGCGGCCACGATCGAGGAGAAACCCTCCCGGCCTAAATCGAACTACGCGGTGACTTGTCTCTATTTCTACGACGGCCGCGCGGTCGAACTCGCCAAACAGGTCCGTCCGTCGGCGCGCGGCGAGCTTGAGATCACCGACCTCAACCGTCTCTACCTCGAAGCGGGCCAGCTCCAGGTCGAGCTCATGGGGCGCGGCTTCGCATCGCCTGGCGCAAGGGCTTCATCGACGATGCCGCGCTCGAGGCGCTGGCCACCCCGCTCGTCAAGAGCGGCTATGGCGTCTATCTGCTCGACCAACTGCGGCAGGGGCGGGTGCGGTGAAGCTTGTTCCCACCGCGCTTCCCGAGGTCATCGTCATCGAACCCCGCGTGTTTGGCGACGCGCGCGGCTTTTTCCTCGAAACCTGGAACGCGCGCGCGTTCGCGCAAGCCGGGATCGACGCCGCGTTCGTGCAGGACAATCATAGCCGCTCAGCGGCGGGCGTGCTGCGTGGATTGCACTATCAGCTTCACCAGACGCAGGGAAAGCTGGTCCGCGTCGTGCAGGGCGCGGTGTTCGACGTCGCGGTTGATGTGCGGCGTGGTTCGCCGAGCTTCGGCCGCTGGGTGGGCGAGGAGTTGAACGAGGCGAACGCACGTATGATGTGGGTACCGCCGGGCTTCGCACACGGCTTCCTCGTGCTGAGCGATCACGCCGACTTTCTCTACAAATGCACCGATTTCTACGCGCCTGAGCACGAGCGCACGCTCGCCTGGAACGATCCATCAGTGGGCATCGAATGGCCGCTCGGTGGCACGGCGCCGACCGTCTCGGCGAAGGACACGGCGGGTGCGCCACTGGCCGCGATCGAGCCATTGTGAGGGCGCTCGTGGTCGGCGCGGGCGGCCAGCTCGGCCGCGCGCTGGTCGAGGCCGCACCCCGGGGAGTAACCGTGGCCGCGCGCGACCGGACCGCGCTCGATCTTCGCGACGCGGACGCGGTCGCGCGCGTACTCCACGAAGCCCGGCCCGACATCCTGTTCAACGCCGCCGCCTATACCGCGGTCGACGCCGCCGAGAGCGACGCCGCCGCAGCCTTCGCGCTCAATCGCGACGCGGTGACGACCCGCGCGCGCGCGTCCAGGCGCGCCGGCGCGCGGCTCGTCCATGTGTCGACCGACTTCGTCTTCGACGGCGCGCGCTCGACGCCCTATCCGCCCGACGCGACGCCCGCGCCGCTCGGTGTCTATGGGCATTCAAAGGCCGAGGGCGAGGCGGCCGCGCTCGCGGCTCCGGGCGCGCTCGTGGTGCGGACCGCATGGGTCTATGCCGCCCAGGGTCGCAATTTCGCGCTGACCATGCTGCGATTGATGCGCGAGCGGCCCGAACTGCGCGTGGTCGCCGACCAGATCGGCACACCCACCCACGCCGACTCGCTCGCGCGCGCGCTGTGGGGGCTTGCCGGGTCGGGCGCAGACGGTATCTGGCACTACACCGACGCTGGCGTTGCCTCCTGGTACGATTTCGCCGTCGCCATCGCCGAGGAGGCGCACGCGTTTAAGCTTATTCCCGCCATGCCCAGGATCACGCCGATTTCCACCCGCGACTATCCGACCCCGGCGCGCCGCCCCGCCTACGGGGTGCTCGACAAAGCCGCGACCTGGCGGGTGCTCGGGCACCCAGGAGCGCACTGGCGTGCCGAACTCCGCCTGATGCTAGCCCAGTTGGTGCCGGGTCATGGCTAGGCTGCTCGTTACCGGCGGGGCCGGGTTCATCGGGGTGAACTTCGTGCGCCACTGGCGCGCGTCGCGGCCCGAGGACGCGATCGTCGTCCTCGACGCGCTGACCTACGCGGGCAACGCCGCAAGCCTCGCGGGGCTGGACGGCGTCGAGCTGATCCATGCCGACATCCGCGATACCGACCGTGTCGCCGCGCTGCTAATCGACCGAGCGCTCGACACGCTCGTCCACTTCGCCGCCGAAAGCCACGTCGACCGCTCGATCCATGGACCCGACGCGTTCATCGACACCAACGTGATCGGCACGCACAGCCTGTTGAAAGCCGCGAGGCGCGTTTGGCTCGACGCGGGCACAGGGCATCCACACCGCTTCCACCATGTGTCGACCGACGAGGTGTACGGCTCGCTCCGCCCCGGCGACGCCGCGTTCTGCGAGACAACCCCCTACGCTCCCAACTCGCCCTATTCCGCCAGCAAGGCCGCCTCCGACCATCTCGTTCGCGCCTATCACCACACCTACGGTTTGCAGGTCACGACGAGCAACTGCTCGAACAATTACGGCCCCTATCAATTTCCCGAAAAGCTGATCCCGCTATTCCTGCTGAACGCGCTCCACGGCCGTCCGCTGCCGATCTATGGCGACGGAATGCAGGTGCGCGACTGGCTGTTCGTCGAGGATCATTGCCGCGCGATCTGGCTGGTACTCGACCGGGGCCGGGTGGGAGAAGTGTATAACATCGGCGGCGGGGCGGAGCTGCCGAACCTGACAGTGATCGATACGCTGTGCGGCGCGGTCGACACCGCGTTCGGTGCCGATCCCGAACTAGCTCGCCGTTTCCCGGACGCGCCCGCTGCACGCGGCACCGCGACCGCGTCGCTCAAGACAACGATCGCCGACCGGCCCGGCCACGATCGCCGCTACGCGATTGACACCGCCAAGATCGCGCGTGAACTAGGCTATGCGCCCGCGCACGGCTTCGACGACTGGTTCGCGCGCACGCTCGAATGGTATCTGGCGAACGAGCCCTGGTGGCGCGGCGTGCTCGATGGAAGCTACCGGGGCTGGCTGGACAGGAATTATACCGATCGGGGGTAGGCCGATCAACTGACAGTTTCTAAACGTCACGTCAGCTTGGGCCAATCCGTCCCAATTGACGCCGAGCGTTCCAATCTATCGTTCTCCTGCCAACCCTCAACATTGAAATTCGTGGAGCGAGATGCCCGAATATCCCAAGATAGCACTTGTCACCGGAGTAACAGGGCAAGACGGCGCTTACCTGACCGAGTTGCTGCTTGCTAAAGGTTATATCGTTCACGGAATAAAGCGTCGAGCGAGCCTATTCAATACGCAGCGTATTGATCACCTTTACCGCGATCCACACGAAGACAGCGTGCGCTTTTTTCTGCATCATGGCGATCTGACCGATAGCACAAACCTTATCCGGATTATCCAGCAGACCCAACCCGACGAGATCTACAATCTAGCCGCGCAGAGCCACGTCGCGGTCTCGTTCGAGGAGCCGGAATATACCGCGAACGCAGACGGGATCGGGACGCTACGGCTGCTCGAGGCAATCCGGATTCTTGGCCTCGAGAAGAAGACGCGCTTTTACCAGGCGTCCACGTCCGAACTCTACGGCCTCGTTCAGGAGACGCCACAGCGCGAGACCACGCCTTTCTACCCGCGCTCACCCTATGCAGTAGCCAAGCTCTACGCCTACTGGATCACGGTCAACTACCGCGAGGCCTATGGCATCTACGCGTGCAACGGCATCCTGTTCAACCACGAGAGCCCCGTACGCGGCGAGAATTTCGTCACGCGCAAGATCACGCGCGCGATGGCACGGATCAAACTGGGGCTACAGGACCGGCTCTACCTTGGCAATCTGGACGCGTTGCGCGATTGGGGCCACGCGCGCGACTATGTCGAGATGCAGTGGCTGATGCTGCAGCAGGACGCGCCTGAGGATTTTGTCATCGCGACTGGCGTTCAATATAGCGTCCGCGATTTTGTGAACGCCGCCGCCGCCGAGCTAGGCATCACGCTGACCTGGGAAGGTCGCGACGTCGACGAGGTCGGCCGCGACCCGCACGGCAGAGTGGTCGTCGCGGTCGACCCGCGTTACTTTCGCCCGACCGAAGTCGAGACGCTGCTCGGCGATCCCACTCGCGCACGCGAAAAGCTAGGCTGGACACCGCGCACCACGTTTGCGGAGCTTGTTGCCGAAATGGCGCGGGAAGACCTGAAATCGGCTGAGCGCGATATGCTCGTCAAGCGCCACGGTTACCGCGCCAGCCAGTTTCACGAATAATCAATGGTCCTTTGGCGTAATCTCGCCGCCGGCTTCGCTGCCTCGATCCTGGGAGCGATCGTCGCGCTGGCGGCCGCCCCGATCTACGTTCGCTCGTTGGGAATCGAGGCGTATGGCCTGATTGGCTTTTTCACTGCAATGCAAGCGGTATTCGCCATTCTCGATTTAGGCCTCGCGCCAACGATGAGCCGGGAAGTCGCGCGCTGTCAGGTGAACGGTGAGGTCGCGCAGGCGCGCGACCTGCTCCGCACGCTCGCGATATTTTATTGGGCTGTCGCCGCGTTGATCGCGCTCACCACACTGCTAGGAGCGCACTGGCTCGCCCATGACTGGCTCCAGGCGCGGCACCTCGACTTAGAGACGCTCGCTCGCGCGGTTGCGCTGATGGGCGGGGTCATCGCACTGCGCTTCCCCGTCGGACTCTACAACGGGGTTCTGCAAGGCGCGCAGCAGATTGCGCGTGCCAGTACCATCCAGATCGTGATGACTCTACTCGCCAATCTTGGCGCGGTTTTAATACTTCGCCATGTCGCCAATACGGTCGAAGCATTCTTTCTGTGGCAACTCGCGCTCGCGGTGGTTAGCGTCGTGGTCGTACGATGGGCAGCATGGCACGCGCTCTCGGACAGCCGGAAACCCGTCTTCGATTTTGTCGCGCTAAAGCGAGTGTGGCGCTTCTCCGCCGGCCTCGGCGTCGTCGCTGTCCTGTCTATTTTGCTGACACAGCTCGACAAAATGGTGCTCAGCCGCATGGCGGACTTGAGCGAACTTGGCCGCTACACGCTCGCCGGACTGGCGGCGCGTAGTCTGACGCTCGTCATTACACCCGTATTTAATGTCATCTACCCGCGCTTCTCGGCTCTGGTAGCAAAAGACGATATGCCACGGATCGCGGCGCTATACACCTTGGGCACACGCCTGCTGCTGGCGGTCATTCTACCCATCGCGGCTTACGTGGCAGTCTTTTCAACCGAAATCTTCAAACTCTGGACCGGGAATGTCAGTCTCGCCCTAGCAATCCGTCCCCTCATTGCCTTTCTCGTGCTCGGCACAGCCCTGAACGGCGTTATGACCTTTCCCTATGCGCTGCAATTAGCATATGGCTACTCACGGCTGCCGGCGATCATCGTGGCCGCCCTTGTGGTCGGCTTCGTGCCCTTACTGCTGGGTCTGGTTTATTGGCATGGAGCCGAGGGTGCCGCTTGGTCGTGGGCGATTCTGAACGCGGCGTACCTTCCGTTCGGCGCATGGCTGACGCACCGTTATATGCTGCAAGGCCTAGTTCGCCGCTGGCTTGCGCGCGATGTCGGCCTACCCGTCCTGGTGACCATGGTGATGGTCGGCGGAGGTGGCCTGTTGATCCACGACCTCATCCCTGTTGATATTTATCGGCTATTGGCAGGGGCCGTGCTTGTTCCAGGGGTGCTCGCGGTGGTTGTGGCCTTGACGCCGTCCTTTGCGCTAGAGGTTCAACGCTGGCGTCGGCTGGTACGACGCCCACCAGCACCCGGCACCGCCCTTGCCGAGTATCCGCCGCCCTCGCCGATTATTCAAGGAGACCGCTTTGAAAGCCCTCGCTAAGTCTTTGATTCGCAGCGTCGGCTTGGAGGTTCGTAGGCTTCCCCAACCCGTCGCACTCCACCGTGAGCAGGGGCTAGGCTTCTTCCAAACGTCGCGCGGCCCCGTCTATCTTCCGCTAAATGCGCCGAACGATTCGATCGCAGCGCACATGCGTCGGGGCGAACTGTTCGAGCCCGAGGTGATTGAGCTCGCGCGGCGGATCATTCGCCCGGGCACGACCGTGCTCGATCTCGGATCAAATTTCGGTCAGATGACAATGGAGTTTTCACGCGCCGTGGGGCCGCAGGGGCGTGTGTACGCCTTCGAGGCGCAGGGTAGGGTTTTTGAAATCCTGAAGAAGAACATCGAAGCCAACGATCTGCGGAACATCGAGGCGGTCTTCGCAGCCGTTCTCGACGAGAGTGGCAAGGTATTTCGTTTTCCGGAACCCGATTGGTCCCGTTTCGCAACCTATGGCTCTTTCAACCTGCCCTTGGATTCTAAGCAAGGACAGGAAGTCACCTCGATCAGAATAGATGATCTGATTTTCGAAAGGCCTATATCTTTCATGAAGGTCGATGTGCAAGGCTGCGACCTATTTGCCATGCGAGGAGCCCGTGAGACTATTCTCCGTCATCGTATGCCGATCTTGTTCGAATTCGAGCAAAGGTTTCAAGAGATATATAAGACTAGTTTTCAGGAGTATGTCGATTTTGTCAATTCTATTAATTATCAGTTCGCGGAAACAGTCCTCGATATCAATTTCCTAATCGTGCCCAAGCAGGCGGACTAGCGTTGTATAGAGACTCTATTACGTTATATAATTCGTTTTACGCCCAGTTCGGCGAAGATCGATTGCTTTCACAACTTTTTAAGAACAACATTAAAGGATCCTGCGTAGAGGTCGGTGCTAACGACGGCGTCACTGGCAGCAACACTCTCTACTTCGAGCGGCTTGGCTGGAATTGCGTCCTCGTCGAGCCCAATCCCGATCTCGCCGCCCAGCTACGCATGACCCGCGCGGGCCAGGTATTTGAATGCGCGGCCTCGCGCGTAGAGGGGCGTGCCGTGCTGCAGCTTGCGGAAGGCGATCCGCTGGCGCATGCGGTCTCCACGCTCGGAAGTGACGAGCGCGCGAGCGCGAGCGTGCGCGCGCACGGCTTTCGGTCGCGCCCGGTTGAAGTGCACACACGTACGCTCGATGGGATTCTGGACGAAGCGGGTTTCGCTCCGGGATTCGAGTTCCTCACTCTCGATGTCGAAGGCCATGAGTTCGAGGCGCTGGGCGGGCTAACGCTTGGGTACTGGCGTCCGCGGGTCATGATTGTAGAGGATAATACACGCTTTGGCGACGCGCGGGTCCGCCAGCATCTCGAGCGGTCGGGCTATGCGCGCGTGCGACGCACGGGGGTCAACGATTGGTATGCGCATCGCACGGAGACAGGCCTGGTCGGCAGCGATCGTCGGCTGCGCTACGCCGCGTCGATGCTGAATGCCCGCGTGCTGATGGCCAAGCAGCGCCTCGCTGGCCGGATGGTGCGCGTGGCCGCGCTCCGGAGCGTTGTACGCACCGCGCGAAGACTGCTGGGCATTAAGCGTCGGGGATGACGTATCCGCTCCAGACCGAGCCAATGTCGGGTGCGGCGTCGTCGATCCGCCTCTCCTTCGTCATCTCGACCCGCAACCGGTCGGACCTGATCGGCCGGACGCTCGACACGATCCTGGCAGAACTCCCCCTGAATGCCGAGATCGTCGTCTTCGATGGCGCTTCAACCGACGCCACCCCGGAACTGCTCGCGGACTATGCATCGCGCTTTGCCGCGCTGCGCTATGTGCGTGCGGCGACCAATTCGGGTATCGACGCCGATTACGACAACGCCGTCAGCCACGCGCGCGGTAGTTATGTGTGGCTGTTCGGCGATGACGACCTTCTTCTATCCGGCGCGATCACACGAGTGCTCGCGCTGCTGGAACGCGCTCCCGACCTAATCATCGTCGATGCCGAGGTGCGCGACGCCGCACTCGGCCGCGTGCTCGATCTGAGACGCCTGCCGTTCACGGGCGAACGCGTCTATGGCACGGAGGACACCAATCGGCTGCTTGCCGACGCGGGCAACGCACTTTCGTTCATCGGCGGCACGATCGTACGCCGGTCTCTGTGGGCCGCACGCGAGCGGGCGCACTACTATGGTACGCTCTTCGTCCATGTCGGCGTGATCTTCCAAGCGCCGCTGACCGCGATCGTGCTCGGCGAGCAGTTCGTTGCCCTCCGCTACGGCAACGCGAGCTGGTCGGCGCGAAGCTTCGACATCTGGATGCGGCTGTGGCCCGATCTCATCTGGAGCCTCCCCGCCGCCGACTGGGCCAAGCGCGCCGTCACGGAGCGCGAACCCTGGCGCGACACGCGTCAGGTTATGCGAATGCGCGCCAAAGGTGCCTTCGATCTCTCCACTTACCGCGCCTTCTTCAAGACACGTGCGCTCGGCTGCTACCGCGCTGCGCTTCTCGCGCTCGCCATGACGCCGGGTCGGCTCGTCAATCTCGCCATCCTAACGCGGCTACGAGCGCGCGGGCTAGCAGCGGACTCGGCGACCTATGATCTAGTCGCCGGACGCTACGCCACGAAACTCAGCCGCTGGATCGCGCGCGCGTGAGCGTTGCCCTGGTCACTGGCGCTCTCGGACAGGACGGCCGCTATCTGACCCGCCTGCTGCAGGACCGCGGTGCGCGCGTTGTCGGCGCGGTACGAGATCCCGCGCGTGGCGGCGCGCCCGGTATCGATCTCGGCCGTTGGGACACCACTAGCATCGCCGCGATCGCCGATATGCTCGCGCGCGTACGCCCAACGCTCGTCTTCAATCTCGCCGCCTTCTCGTCGGGCGCCGGAATGTGGGACGATCCGGTCGCGATCGGCGAAACTAATGGCCTCGCGGTCGCGCGGCTGCTCGAGGCGGTCCGCCATGTCGATCCCACGATCCGCGTCGCGCAGGCCGGTTCGTCCGAAATGTTCGGCCGCGCGGAGGTCAGTCCGCAAAGCGAGGCCACGCCCTTCCGCCCGCGCAGCCCATACGGCGCCGCTAAAGTGTTCGCGCACCACATGATCGAACATTACCGCGAGCGCCACGGCCTTTTCGCCTGCTCGGCCATCCTCTACAATCATGAAAGTCCGCTGCGTCGCCCCGAGTTCGTCACACGCAAGATCACGCTTGCCGCCGCGCGCATCGCGCTCGGCATCCAACGCGGGGTAACGGTGGGGAACCTCGCTGCAAGGCGCGACTGGGGCTATGCCGGCGACACCGCGCGCGCGCTCCTGGCCATGCTCGAAGCCGATGCGCCTGACGATTATGTGATCGCCACCGGCGTAACTCACTCGGTGGAAGACCTGTGCCGGACCGCCTTCGCCCACGTCGGCCTCGACTGGCGCGTCCACGTCCGCGAGGATGTCGGCGCCGCACGCGCCCCCGAGCGCGTCGCACTTGTCGGCGACGCAACCCGCGCCCGCGCGCGCCTGGGCTGGACGCCCGAGGTCGATTTCGCGCAGCTCATCGCTATGATGGTCGACGCCGATCGCGAAGCGGCGCGCCTCGAACCAACGGAGGACCCCGCGTGACGAGCTACAACCGGATCGCCCGCTGCCGCGTGTGCGGTAACCCCGACCTTGTGCGTGTCCTCGATCTGGGCGAACAGATGCTGACCGGCGTTTTCCCCGCCACTCGCGACGCCGACGTCACCCGCGGCCCGCTCCGCCTCGTCAAATGTGTCGGCCCGGACCACTGCGGCCTGCTGCAACTCGAGCACAGCTACAGCCTCGGCGAGATGTACGGCGACAATTATGGCTACCGCTCGGGCCTGAATGCCAGCATGGTCGCGCACTTGGAGACCAATGTCGAGCGCATCCGGGGCCTGGTCGATCTCCGTCCAGGCGATCTCGTCGTCGATATCGGCGCGAACGACGGGACCACGCTCGGCCATTATCCGCAAGAGGCCGGCCTCCACCTCGTCGGTGTCGACCCAACCGGGTCCAAGTTCCACCAATACTACAAACCTGGCGTGCAGCTGATCCCCGATTTCTTCTCCGCCAATCTCGTCGAGGCACGGTTTCCCAGCCGCCGCGCCCGCGTCGTCACCTCCTTTTCGATGTTCTACGATCTCGAAGCGCCGCTGGACTTCATGCGCCAGGTTCACCGCATCCTCGCCGACGACGGTGTCTGGGTGTTCGAGCAGAGCTATATGCCCATGATGCTCGCCACCAACAGCTACGACACAGTTTGTCACGAGCATCTCGAATTCTACGCGTTGAAACAAATCCAGTGGATGGCCGCGCGCGTCGGCTTCCGCATCGTCGACGTCGAGTTCAATACGGTGAACGGCGGCAGCTTCTCGGTCACCGTCGCCAAATCGACCGACCCCATGCCCACCCTTGAGGTCGCCGAAATCCTGGATCGCGAGACGGCCGACGGCCTCGACACCCTCGACCCCTTCCACGCGTTCGCCGAGCGCGTTGCGGCGAGTAAGGAGGCGCTCCTCGCCTTCCTAGACCGCGCGCACCGCGAAGGCCGGATGGTGGCCGCGCTCGGTGCGTCCACCAAGGGCAACGTTCTCCTGCAATATTGCGGTATCGGGCCCGATCGCGTCGTGTGCGTCGGCGAGGTCAACCCCGAGAAATACGGCCGCCTTACGCCGGGCAGCTTCCTGCCGATTGTACCCGAGGCCGAGCTGCTCGCGCGGCGGCCCGATTATCTGATCGTGCTGCCATGGCACTTCCGCGCCTTCTTCGAGGCTTCGCCCGCGTTCCGGGAGACGCGGCTTGTGTTCCCGTTGCCGACGCTGGTGGGGGCGGACGGTTGAGCTATCATAATCGCAAGTTATAAAACCCGGATCGGCGGAGCGAAGTTCGGCGTGCTCGTGGACGGCACGTAAATCGTCGTCCGGTTCGAAACGGAGAGACCGTCGTATCCAGCGCCGATCAAGGCGCTGACATAAACTGCACCCCTGCCGCGATATTGCTGAAACCCACTTCCCTCTAAATTCAACGAAGCGCGCGGAGAGCCGTGGGACAATTGATTAGCGTCCAACAAAATGGATACGCTATTCGGAGTTAAATTACCAAAGTTGAAGAAAGCCCCGGTCAGGTTGTATGACGCCGGACTTTGATGCAGAATGTAAACATCGTTCACTGCGTTCGCCTCAAAATAGTTCGTACCAGCCAAAGTAACGATTGTTAAACCCTCTTTAGCATGGATCGCCACCCCGATCGACTTGTTGTTAGCGATTTCACAACTATCAAGTGTTAACGACGTGCCGCCGGTCCAGCTGAGGCCATAATTGGCGCACTCCGTAATTCCCACGCGCGTGAACAGTAAAAGATTAGCCGACGACAAGCTGGGGGTTGAGTATGACGCCGACGGCGCAAGCACCCCCGTGTTGCAGTAACCTATATAGCCATCAGAAACATGAGCCTTCAACGAATTATCAAGAAGCAATCCTATGTCGAAGTTCACGATGAAGAAGTCACTCAAAGAAAATCCGCCAAGCCGTTGTAAATGAAGCGCGATGCCGGCGGTCGTACGAATATTGTTAAATGTTAGACCCTGGATTCTAACCCTGTCTTGATCAGGATCATAATCAGTTGCGAAGTTACCGTCGATCTGTAATCCACCACTGCCTGTAAAATACAGGTTTGTGATAGCTGCGCCATCGCCAGTTATGCTGAAGGGCTTGTGCCTCACCATACTTACAGAGAGGGTGCCAGCGATATAATAGTCGCCCCCCGGGATGCGCAGCATTTTTCCACTTGCCGCCGCGTAAGTCAGCGCCTGCTGGATTGCCGCAGTCGCGTCCGCCGTTTCCGGCTTAACGATCAGCGTTACGATGTTCCCGCTGGTCGTGTAGGTCGACAATACGGCGGACTCTGCCTTGCCGGACACAAGCGACGCGCCGCTTACGAGCGCCGCGCTCCTGACAAAGTTTCGCCTCGTTTGAAAGTCCATAGCTCGTCCTCCTGTTTTCAGCGAAACATTGCGAGTGACGCATTGAGCAATTCGCCCAAAACCAAATGCGCTTGAGCGGGTTGCGGCCCGACTATCTGATCGTGTTGCCATGGCACTTCCGCGGCATTCTTCGAGACGTCTCCCGCCTTCCGCGATACGCGGGCTGGTGGTTCCGCTGCCGACAGTTATCAGGAGCGGACTAGGCGCGGCGCGCAGGTAGTCGACTACCAACACCAGCGGAATACGGACAGGTTTGCAAGTAACGAGTCTGAGCGTTTTACTGGCGCTCAAGTAGGAAACTGTCGCGCCGCCATGATCGGAGTCCGAGCGCCACTAGTTTCGCCACGCCGATCGGTCCCGAGGGGTGAGTGCGATGTGCCGAAACACGCCAACCCGATCGTGCAAACATGCGCGCCCAGTCGGGAGCAGCCCTGAACCGAACGCCTACCCCGAATGTATTGGCACGTAGCGAGGGTATAAAACGCGCAACACTCGATGCCGCCGTCGACAACGCCTTGGAGGACGTGACCGCGAAGATCAGGGCAGCGGGCCAGTTGAGAACATATCCCTCGTACACGAATTCGCTGACGAACACGCGCTTGGGACCGCCGCGTATTGCGAGGTTGGCGAGCGCAGCCGTCTGAAGCTCCTCCGTCGCACGGAAGCCTGGCGCAACGAGATGATGCAGAATCATGTTGAAGGCGGCGAAGTCGTTACCGTCCGCCGCACGCGTGGTGATTGCATCGCCGATCAGGGCTGGAACACCCCGGAGGAGGCAGCGTCGGACGCTTTCGCCGTCCATGTCGAGAACGCTTGCGTCCGCCCTGTGCTGTGTTCGGAGGAGTTCCGAGAAGTGGCCAACCCCGCCGCCAAGATCCACAATCGTCGCGTCAAGCATGGACCTACCCGCGAGGGCACCAAGATCGTCCACCTGCTCCTGCGCGAAATCATCGTGATAGAATTCCGCCAGGCTCTCGGCCGATAGCGTCATCTGCATAGCAGCTCCCCCCCATGTCGTCCGCGAACATACCCGAACACTACACCAGCAGATAGAACATCGCGCTACGCACAAGCCCACCTCGCGCATAGCCGAGCCGCGCCGCGGTCCACCGACGCCGGAGCCACCCAAGTCGGGGCAGCCCGGCGTAGGCGTCGAGCATCGCGCGCTCCGCGGGATCGAGCTTCGCGCCGAAACGCGCGGCGAAGCAGGCCCCCTGATCGAGCGAGGCGTGCAGGTTGCGCCGGACGTTCGCGATCCGCGAAGGCGTGATACGGGCCAGCGTCGCCAGCCCATAGCGCCGCGCGCCGACCTGGTTGCCGCCGTGCTGGCGGTAGAGCATCGTACCCCGATCGATAAAGCGCATCCGCCCGAATGCGGCCGCATATAATGCGAACCACCAATCGTGCATCCGCGCGGCGGGCGGGATCGGCGAAGCCCCGTCGATCAGCGCGCGATTGAGCATCACGGTGCAGCCGATCACTCGGTTGAGCATCATGATCGTTCGCAGATCGCGGCCGCGCGCGTCCACGCCGACGAAGCCGTAGTAAGATGGCGCGATCGGCTGCGCGTCTGCGTCGGCCACAACCACATCGGTATAGACCAGCACCGGCGTGTGCGTCCCCGCCTCGGCCTCTGCCACCCGCATCTCGGCGAAGCTGTCGGCGATCTTACCGGGGAGCCATACATCGTCCTGATCGCAGAACATCGCGTAGGGCGCGTCCGAGGCTTCCAGCAGTGCCGAAAAATTGCGGATCACCCCCAGGTTGCCGCGCGCATCGCGCACGGGCACGATCACGCCCGGATGGAGCCGCGCGAACCGCTCGATGATCGCCGGGGTGGAATCGGTCGATCCGTCGTCGCGGATGAGCACACGCACGTCCGCCAAGCATTGATCCAGCACCGAGCTGAGCTGCTGTTCGAGGTAGCGCTCGCCATTATAGGTGGCGAGCAGGACATCGATGCGCGGCATGGCGGGGACTCCGGGAGGCGTAGGCGGCGGGCACCATTCGCTCGCGCCGATGGCACGCGGACGCTGCTGGCGCAAAGCGGAAGGCGGGGTTAAGCGCTATATGGCGACTGCGACGGCCCAATCGAGCGGCGCAAACGCGTCCCTCGCTTCACGCCGGAGCCGCCATGTCCAAAAACCGGATGCACAGCACGCTCAATGTCCGGGTGAAAAACTGTTGCTCGGCGTTGCGTAGCGGATTGATCGTGCAGGGTTTCGACCGAATCGGCCGTCGCGCCATCGCGCACGCTATATCCAATATGGGGGGAATTTTTGACAATGCACTCGAACTGTTCAGGATGCTGCTCGACCACGCGGGGCTGCAGCGCGATTCCGCCTTGCTTGATCGCGGTATCCGAAGCGAACATCCAGGCGATGTACCGGGCTGCTGGCCTCGCCGCCGACATTAGGCTCGGCGGCTGGAGCGGACGCGCCGATGCGTTCGGCTTCCAGGACGTGGTGCTTGGGTCCAGGCATGGCTAGCGCGGACGTAACAGAGCAAAGAGCCTACCTTGCCCCCGCGCCGGGCAACGCGGTGAATGGTACGATCGCGTGGGCCGCAGGTATCGCGCTCCGGCTGCTCGTGCTGACCTCGAATTTCATCCCCGTGGGCACTCTGTTTGGTGTATCATTCCGGGTACCGCTCTACCTGCTGGTCGCGCTGCTGACGGGGCTGCTCGTGCTCGTCGCCCCCGCCCGGCGCGCGCGCGGGCCGATGCTTTATGCTGCGGCGCTAATCGGACTGATCCTACTCGCGGCGCTACACGGCCTAATTGGCTCGTCCATCCCCGACATCTATGTTCTGGACGATACGCGATCCTATCTGGTGACGTTCACGATCCCGCTGTTGGCCGCGATCCTGTTCCGGCTTGGCGTCGTGACCGCGCGGGAACTGGCCATATCGTTCGTCCAGGGATCGATTCTATATTCGGTCCTCAAAATGATCCTATTCGGGATCTTGTTGTCGCTGCCTGATTATGCCTTGACCGCGCTCGAGGCGCTGACGGTTAACAATGTCGGCGGCGGAGCGAGCGTCGTGAGCGGCGGAGTCGCGCGTATCCAGACGGGGCTCGATTTTGCGGTGCTGTTATCTTGCGTGCTGTTGCTGCGGAGTCGAACGCCGCTCGTGCCCACGGTCTTGCGGTGGCCCGCGATCCTGCTGTTGGGCACGGCAGTGCTAATCACTTTTTCGCGTGCGCTAGTCGCATTGTTCGTCCTCGTGGCATTGGCCGAGCTTTTCCTCCACGCGCGCGGGCGCACATTCCGCTACGGGGTGACATTGCTGATCACGATCGGCGTCGTGGCCGCGCCATATATGGGCGATCTCGTGCAAAAGCGCCTCGAAACCGGTCGCCAAGGCGATAACACGCGCGTGCCGCAAGCCAAGGCGCTACTCGATTTATGGGAGCGGCATCCGCTGTTCGGCCAAGGTCTCGGTGCCTACACCAACATCGTTATCCGTACCACGAATGCTCCATATAACTACGAACTGCAGCTGCATTCTATCCTGACCAAGATCGGAACGATTGGAATGCTGGCGCTGATGGGCTTCGCGGCAGTCGCCCTCGGTACATCGACGCGACTGACCCGCGCCGGCTTCGCTTGGCAGGTGAGCGCGCTCCTCGCCTTTGTCTTCGCGGGCGCGACCAACCCATACCTTTTCTCATCCGCCGCCGCCAATGTGTATATCGCCCTGTTCGTGGGGATCGGAGTCCTTGGCGAGCCGGGTCGCGCGGGTGCGGGCGCTCGCGCGCCGCAGTCGTGAACGTCCCTGTCCGAGAGGAAGACACCCCCGTGCATCGCCAGTCCACCGTTTCCGAGATCCTGTACGTGCTGCGCAGTTACTGGTGGCTGGCGCTGCCGCTGTTCGCGGCGATTAACCTAGCGGGCGTGGTCTGGCTCGCGACGCAGCGGCCAATGTACGAGATCAGCAGCATCGTCAGCGACAAGCAAGACAGTCTGAGCCCCAACGCAGCGTCCGGACTGGGGGCGCTGACGGGGGGATTCCTCAATCTCAAGCAGGATAGTTCAGGCGTCAAAGCGTTGCAGGAGATGATCTACACGCCCGAGCTCGCGCGCGCGCTCGAGACGCGCTACGCGGCCTCGCACGTGATCTTCGCCGAACGCTGGGATCGCTCCGCCCGGCGTTGGCGGAGACCCGCGGGACCCGTCTACGGCATCACGTCAGCTATCAGCGGCTGGTTCGGCGTCCGGAGTACTTCCGATGTGACCACTGACGATTTGCAGACATGGTTGAGCGAGATCAGCTTCATCGAAAGCGATGTCGAACATGGCACTTACAGGATCGCATTCTTCTATCCCAATCGGGAAGAAGGCAAACGCTTACTCGATGTGATCATCGCAGAGTCTGACCGCATCGTGCGCCAACAGCAATTGGCGCAGGCAATGGCACGTCGTCGGTATCTCGACGAGCGACTTACAGTTGCGCAGACACCCGAGCAGCACACGGTGCTGGTGCAGTTGATCGAACGTGTCGAGATGCGTAACCTCGTTGGCCGTGCGGACCAGTACTATCTCATTGACGTACTTTCGTCGCCACAGGCTAGCATCCATGTCAAACGCCCTCGCTACACACTGACCATGGCGTTGCTCGTTATTGTAGCAGCGCTTATCACTCTTTCCATCGTGTGGTCGGTGGCGGTCCTCCGCCGGCTCTCAGCGTGATACTTGGGCCGTACCGGATCGAAAGCCTGACCACATTAGGCCGCAATAGAGGACTGCGTATCAGTGCGGGAGATATAGTCAGGAAATGCTCGGGCTAAGCTAACAAGCGGCACCTGATGACCAGGATAGTAGGATTAGTAGAGCTAAAGATAATAATCGTAGTGCCGCTTTATTGGATTAACTAAGCTATATTCAGCTGCGGGCGAGGCCGCTTGGTGGGTCTGGCGTCCGACGCCTCGGCAAAAGGTTATGGGGATATTCCATGTTATCGTTAATCCGTGGTGTCTGCTGTCGCGCGAAGCCGCATAAGTGCGGTGCGATTGCGATAGCGCCGGACTGGGTCAAAAACCCAACCCCATTTGTCAAAGTAGCGTGTGGCCGAGCGTACGTGGTGTCGAAGTAGACTTGGGTCGCGGTAAGAGCCTTTGCCGTAACCGTGTCGCACTATCACACTGGGCTCAAATGTGACGCGACCATGATCGGCAATACGACGGATAAGATCGACGTCCTCCATGTACATAAAATACCGCGTGTCGAACCCACCGGTCAGAGCGAGCGCGGCGGATTGAACAAGTAAGAAGCAACCTGAAAGTGTAGGCACCTCGGTTGGACGATCAAGCGGCAGGCCGTGCAACTCATAGACGCGCTCGCGGCGACGTCTAAGGCCTGGAAGCGGAATGAACCTTCGCAAGATGAGATCGAACGGGGTGGGGAGGAGTTTGGCAAGGGGCTGTGGCGTACCGTCGGGATTGACTATCTGCGGCATGATTGCAGCGAGCGTCGGATCGCGCTCGATCGCAGCGAGCAGAGTGGGTAAGACATCGGGATCGAAATCGACATCGGGATTGAGGAATAAATGAGCTATCGCCAATGACCCGCGAAGCACGGCCAATGCGTGGTTGTGCCCACCGCCAAACCCCAAATTTTCGTGTACTGCAATGTACCGGACGCGATGGTGCTCGAACAAGGGGTGAGAGAGTCTAACAGGAGAGTTGTCAACGATGACCAATTGACCCTCGACGATCGAAGCCAAGAAGCACTCTATTACCTTCCCGAACGTATCGGGGGAATTATTGTACAACACCAATGAGGCCGACAAGGTTGTCATGATTTATACAGTCTACCTAAGGAAGGTTGGATCATCGACTCAAGTTTAACGTTTAAATCAACACCCTCTCCACCTCATCCAGTGTAAACGCGTCGTCGCGGCGATCGTAGAGCTGCGTCGTGCGTGTTGAGGCGTGGTTGGCCATCGCCGCCGCGCGCTCGAGCGTGCCGCCGTTCCGAAGATAGGCCGTAATCCCGGTCGCGCGGAACGAGTGATTGCCGATCGCGGTCTCGATGTCGGCGGCGCGCGCGCGGCGGCGGACCATCTGAAAGGCGTTCGCCTGGGGCAGGGGGGTGGCGCTTAACCGCGCCGTGCCGCGCCTGATCGTCCGGAACAGCATCCCCTTGCGGTCGCCGCGCAGCTCGCAGCCGTCGAGATAGGCGATCAGATATTCCTCCAGATTGTGATGGCAGGGCATCTCGTGCCGCTTACCGCCTTTCTCGTGCAGCCGCACCCACAGGCGCCGGTTCTGCACGAACACGTCCTCTACCCGCATCGCCAACGCCGCGCCCACGCGCGCAAAGCTGTAAACCATGAGTCCGATCAGCGCGCGGTCGCGCAGGCCTACGGGGGTATCAATGTCGATCGCGTCGAGCAAGCGCCGCGCCTCGTGGGGGTCGAGCACCGGCGTCTTGCCGCGCCGGACACTGTGCGCAGGTCCGCGTACCGATGCGGCCGGGTTAACGGGAACGACCTGCGCGACGACGAGCCAGTCGAACAAATGCCGTACGGCGGCGAGCCGCTGCTTGACGGTGGGTACCGAGACTTGGCCGCCGAGCCACTCGGCCCAGGCGGCGACGTGCAGCGGCTCGATCGCGCATAGCTCGCCGACGCCGCGCTCGGCCATGAAGCCGAGGAAGTCGATCGTTGCGCGCGTGTAAGCGCGGCGCGTGTTCGGGTTGCGGATGCGCGCGGCAAAGAATTCGAGGAAGCGCCGCTCGGCCGCTGGCCCAGCGACCGAGACCTGTGCGGGAAGCAGGAAGGCGGGCTGCAGGAGCGCGGGCGCGGTCATGCGGCCGCCCAATCCTCGACGGCGAGCCCATCGACGCGCGCGAACTCCCGCCCGTTCGCGGTGACGACCACCAACCCTCGCGCGCGAGCTTGGCCGGCGATGAGCAGATCGTAGCCGCCGATCGGCGTGCCCCGGGCAGCGAGCGCGGCGTGGATTTCGCCCGCAGCGCGAGCGTCGTCCTGATCCAGCGCGAGCACAGCAAAGCGCAGCGCCTTAACGCGGTCGAGATTGTGCTCGACGCGCGCCGAGCGGAACGCGCCGAAGTAGAGTTCGTGCAGCACGATCGACGAGATGGCGATGTCGGCGGGCGCGTGCGTCCGCAGCCGCGTGGCGACCGAGCCGCGCGCATTCTTCAGAAGCGCGATGACGGCGTTGGTATCGAGCGCATGGGTCACGCGAAGGTGTCGTCGAGCGCGGCGCGGGGTTGCGGCAGCGGCTGGTCGCGTGTCGCTAGAAAATCGGCATCGACCGGCCCAATGGTAGCGAGCGCGTCGAGCCAATCCCAGTTACCCGCAATCGGTTCAAGCACGACCGAGGCGCCAGCATGGCGGATGCGGACCTCGTCGCCATCGAAACGGTAGGCGCGCGGCAGCCGCACCGCCTGGCTGCGACCGCTCCAGAAAAGCTTGGCGGTATCCATGGGCGTGCTCCGGTGTAGTAGGTAGCATTGGTATATGCCAATGGCTGATTGGGAGCAAGTGTGCGTCCGATAAAGGACATTATCACACATAAAGGAGGACACCAGTCGCTTTGTCGACGATACGGACAAGGTTGCGCGCGCGGCAGCCCAGGCACCGACGATGTTGAGCAGGTGGCTCGCCAGCACGACGATCTTCGCCGCCTCGCGCGGATCATCAAGCGCGACGTGCCGGTGCGAGTGCGGGTTCTTGTACGAGCCGATCGCGCCGCAAAGAGCGACGAGATTGCCTCCTTCTCCGCTTCCTGGACGCGGGCATCGGTGAGCGGCCCATCTTTGATGTGAAACGCCCTGCGGATCATCGGCACGCCGTGGTCGCTCTGCGCGAACCCCGCCGCATCGCGCACTGCAATTTCGACCTCGCGCATCGCTTCGAACACCGCCGTCGTAAAGAACCGCGCACGAACGAAAGCCACGTCCGGTCACGGATCCGCGCATGCAGCAAGCCCTGGGGCAGCACCTAAGCGACAGAATAAGCCGTGAACTCGGTTTCGTCGGCAAAGCGGCGCGCGCGGCGGATCAACATTCGCCACCCATCGTCACCTTTGCTGCCGAGCGCCAACACCAGCAGTCCCTGTGTGTCTAGCCAAGCCACCGCCTCTATAATCGCGGTTCCACTTCGATTGGTCGGGACTGGTAGGAGGAGAGCGCGCCGGAGTAGAGGGCCGCAAGGTCGTGTCGCCACTGTGACGGATGGATCATCGCTTCGTTCGACGGGCGCGCCCGAAGCATGAATAGGATGCGTTTGCCAAGCTCGTCGGGCTCGAGCGCGATCAGGACGTCGACGTCGGGGATCGTGGTGGAGAGATCACGCAAATCTACGGCTAGTATCATATCACATAGGATGTGATATAGCTCCCGTGAGAGTCGTCATGGATACCGATGCTGTCGTCGCCGCAATGCGCTCGCCAAGCGGCGGATCGGCGGCGCTCGTACGCGCGGCCAGACGCCAAGAGGTGACGTTAACCGCAACCGTGCCACTCGCGATCGAGTATGAGGCCACGTGCGCGCGTGCCGAGCATATGACCGCAGCCGGATTTGGCGTAGGCGAGCTGGCCGTGTTCCTCGACGCGCTCGTCGCCTTGCTTGATCCCGCTGACGTCTGGTTCCTGTGGCGGCCGCAGCTACGCGATCCCGGCGACGAGCTGGTTCTCGAAGCGGCAGTTAACGGACGCGCCGACGCGATCGTCGGCTTTAATCGTCGGGACTTCGGTGCCGCGCCCGGGCGGTTCGGAATCGAGTTCTGGTCGCCGGGCGAAGCATTGAGGAGACTGTCATGAACGAAACACGCGTAAAGCGAGCGGCTACTTACCCGCTGCGGCTGCCCGCCTCGATCAAGCGCGAAGCCGAGCGGCTCGCCGCGGAGGACGGCGCGAGCTTCAACCAGTTCGTCGCCTCCGCAGTCGCCGAGAAGGTCGGCGCGATGCGGACCGCGACGTTCTTTGCCGAGCGCCGAGGCCGAGCCGATTTCACCGCGTTCGATCGACTGATGTCACGTTCGGGAGGAGAGCCGCCACGCAAGGACGACATGATCCCCATCGACAGCATTGCCTTTCCTACTGACCTCAACGAGAGCGATCTTGACCGACGGCCTATCCAGGCGACCGACCGCGATGGCATGATCGAGCTGACCGAAACGGACGAAGAAGGCGTGGTCGGCAAGAATGCGCGTATTATCGAGGGCGTCGGTCTGCGCGAAGACGTGGGCGAGCGAGTCGAGGTAGTGCGCGATACCATCCGCGACAAAAGTCAGAGCCAGGTAACAATATCGCGTTTGGCGGGGCGCCGCACGATTGACTTCTAAACCACCGTTTAGAGGTTTGGCGGCCACCCGGGCCTTGCGCGGCCGCCTTGTCATCCGTCCATCAATCTGTCCGCACGCTCGTTGCGGAAGGAAATTTTGACACCTCGGGGCGTGGCCGTCAGACGTCGGTTTTAAGGACGCGAGTTGCAACCCCACAAGGAAACGATAACCACAACCTAAGCAGAAAAAGGCGGGCTACTATGAATTTAAAAGGAAAACTAATTAGCGCCTTCCTTATGTGAGGTAGTGATCTCTCGTCCGATCCCGCTTCGTACAAGATCATTTCTAAGAGAGTTCAAGAGGAGGGCATCGCGTTTTCCATATGCAAATAATGTTACGTAACCACTTGCTGCGGTATCAGTGATCAATAATTCACCGTGTGGACTTTTCCCGACCAAATGTATGGACCCACCTCCAGGACTTTCCCCAACGCTTAGATCAGAGAGCATTATTTTGTGACGAGACGTAAAGTTCTCAACCATTTTCCTTGCTGTCGGATATGCTGCTGACGAAACATCAATTCTATACAATAGATCTTGGCCAATATCGGTACTACAAGATATCAGTAGAGCTGACGTAAGGATTATAGCAGTAATACATAGCCGTGTCACATATGGCCTGCTGCAACAACAGCGGAGATAGCCCGATCGAGTAGGTTAAAAGCCAAACATGCAGCATCACGATTCAGATTGCGATATTGCCCCATCTCATCCCGCTGTCCCATGATTTAGTAATCGAGAAGTTTTTCTCCTCTTAGCTCTATATTCAAGACTGCTATTTATCTAAAAACTCTATATGAACGGTGTTTTTTGGACGTATGTGATTAGGATTCACATCACAAAGAACTAACTGCAATGCGGATTGCAAGTTAATAACTAGGTCTACAAGGGATTTAGATGCTAGAGTCTTGTTGTATATCACTAGTCTCAGGTCGCTATCAATTCGATTGATGTTGCCATATACTAGGGAGTCTACAAGGGCGTTTATATTTTTCCCATGCCAAACAGGTGCGCCGACATCTTGTAAAATTCTGTTAATCAAACCTAGTTCGTCTTTCAGTTCTAGAAGGTCTATTTGGATTTCATGAGTCATGGTAGGACGTCTACACGGTAAAAGCTATCATAGTGATTATTGGTATAATAAAACATGTTTGCGCTTAAATCAACGATAAGTCTGCTCTGACTTAGTCTGCCATATCTAGCTAAATCATATACAGTATAGTTTCCGGACGGAAGTATAGCCCCAGTGGTGATGGACGGAGTGTTAAAGTATAAATGTGGTCTTAGGCCCATTGCGTTTTTGTGGAATACGACATTCAGTGTTTTGGCTATAGCTACCCACTCCCCCGGAGTTGGTGGAAATGTACTTATACCAGATGGATCTAAAGGGTTAACGATATTGTTGTGCTGTACAATAAATCCACGTGGACGGACCTGCGCAGTAACTACTATCGCGTCAGTGCCTGCTGGTTCGCCACTCGCACGCCCGGTACCATTAATAGCCAGAGTGGACGACGCTCCTGTGTCACATCCGTCACAATGGATGCCTGAGTACGTGCCGTCTCCATTCGGATACCCATACCATCCAGGTCCCTGCGCCCCGTGATTAGGATCCGAGCCGCCGCCGCCAAATGTCCCAGGTGCGAAATTGCTCGACCCCCATCCTCCAGCGACCGGCTTGGTGTAAGTGTCTCCCCTCAGCCCGCTCGGGTCGATATTATTCACCGGATCGCCTGACGCATAGCCGTAGAGGTTGATCCCTCCCGCGACCCCGATCGGGTCGGCGCTGACAAACCGTCCCGTTCCCGGATCGTACGCCCGCGCGCGGAAGTGAACCAATCCTGCCCCGGGCAGCGCGATACCGCCTGCGTAGCCGATCATGCTCGGGTGCTGCGCGCCCGCCGCCTCGCGGCCATAGGCATCGTAGGCGTAGGCGCGGGTGCCGGTTACCGAACTATATTCGCTGACGAGGCTGCCGCGCTCGTCGGTCAGGTAGGCGTCCCAGCCTATGTTGCCGCCGGTCGAGCAGTCCGCGCCGACGACGGGACGCCCATCGGGACCGTTGCCGTAGATGATCGGGTTGGCGCCATTGACGAGCTCGCCCGCGACCTCGTCTCCGTTCCAAGCAACGCGCCGGGTCGCACCGCCCGCGCCCGCCTGCACGCCGGCGAGCCGGTCGAGCGCGTCGTAGGTGAGGTAGGTCGTCGTGCCGCCTTGCGAGGCGCTCGTCACCCGGTCGAGCCCGTCAAACGTGCGGGTCGCGCCCGGCGTGTTGCTGACGTTCGTCTGGTTACCGCGCGCATCATAGGTGAACGGCGTCGGGGTCGGCGCGAGCTGGTTCAGCGCGTTCACCCCGTAGGACTGGGCGGACGCGGGCGCGCCATAGACATAGGCATCGTTCGATGTGGTGCGCCCGACAATCTGCCCGGCGGGGTTATAGGTATAACCGAAGGTCACATCGTTCGTCGGGCCGTTGCCTGCGCCCTGGCCCCTTGTGTGTGTCAGCGACGCCAGGCGCAGGTCCGCGCCATAGGTCATCGTCGTATTGAGCCCCATGATCCGCGTGATCGCGGTGACGCGGCCGAGATCGTCGTAGGTGAACGCCGCGTAGGAAGTGCCGTAGCTGTCTAGCACGTGCGCGAGGGCACCGTTGGCCAAATAATCGAACTTGAACTCCACCCATCCACTCGGGCCGCCCCAATACTCGGCGGTGCGGCGTGCCGCGGCGTCGAAATCATTGCGCACCGTGTAGCCGCCGGTCGTGTCGGTGAGCAGATTGCCGAGCGCGTCGTAGGTGCGGCTGACGTTGTAGCTGCCGCCGGTGGCCGAGGTCAGCCGGCCGAGGGTGTCGTAGGTATAGCCGTTCGACAGACCCGCACCCGAGCGGGTCCTGACCTGGTTGACCGTGTCGTAGGTGTATCCGATCACCTGCCCGTCGCGGCGCTTGTCCGACATGACGTTGGACGCGGCGTCGTAGCCGAGCACCTCGGTGCTGTTGTCGGCGTAGGTCGTCGTCTGCGGGCGGTCGAAGCCGTCGTAGGCGTAGCGGGTGATGTTGCCATTGCCGTCCTGGATTGAGGCGGGCTTGCCATTGCCGGTATAGCCATAGGTGATCGTGCTGGCGTCCGCGGTGCCCGACGCGGTGGTCACCGTGCTGAGCAGGCCATTGGCGTCATAGCCGTTCGTCGTCGTGCGGTCCGGGCCCTGGCCTTGCATAAGCACCGTCGCCGTCGTCGGCCGATCGGCGGCGTCATAGCCATAGCTCATCGCGCTCGCCTGAGCGGTGCCCGAGACCGTCATCGACGTGCGGCGCCCGCCCGCGTCATAGCCATAGGCGGTCGTCGCGAGCGCGGCGAAGGTCGTGCCCGCGCTGTCGCTCGTGCCTTGCTGCTGCGTTTGCAGCCGCCCATTGCCGTCGTAGATGAAGTTGCTCGCGGGATATTTGCCCGTAGCTGGATTGGCGCCAGGACCCACGACGCCGATCACGCGCCTAAGCACATCATGGATGCTGGTCGTCACCATGCCCTTGACCGGTCCCGAGACCGTCTTCACGTCTCCGTCGGAGGTGTAGGTGAAGCTTTGCGTCGCGGTCACGCCACCACCGCCGACCGACACCGAACTCGGTTGCGGGTCGCCCGATCCGGGATAGGCGTAGGTCGTCGTCGTACCGCCTTGCGATTGGGTTTGCGGCACGAGGATCGTGCCGCCGCCCGGCGCTGGCTGGTTGACGTAGGTAAAGCCGATCGGCGCTGCGTCCGCCGGCGGCGTGATCCCGGTCACGACGCCGTAGGTCGGATCGTAGGCGTAGCTTGTAACATTGGACCGCGCGTCGGTCGTGCTGTTGGGCTTGTTGCATTTGAGCGGGTTGCCGCAGCTCGCGTCGTAGCTCGCCTTTGTCGTGATCGTGCCGCCGCCGTTCGCGTTAGCGACCGTGTCAGTCTGCGTAACGTTCCCACGTCCATCATACGTGTATTGCACGTAATTGCCTTGAGGGGCGGTGATGCGCGTGACACGGCCGAAGCTGTCGTACTGATAGCTCGTTGTCCGCCCCGCGAATGTGTCGCTCGTTGCGCGAGCGATCGCGGTGTTGAACACGGTCACGCGCTGGCGGCTCGTGGGATCGGTAACCGTTGCAGTCGTTGAATCGGCCGAGTAGCTATAGGTCCAAGTGCCTTGAGGCCGGATCACCTGATACACACGCCCAGCGCTAGCGCCGCCCCACGGGTAATAGGTGATGTCCACATCGTCGACCGTGCTCGCGGGCAACCGGATCGCGGTCAGGCGGTTGCTCCCGTCAAAGGTATAGCGGCTCGTTTGGTTAAGCGGACTGGGACTGGTCACCGTAACCGCGCCGGTGTTGGGGTCGGTGCCATAGCGGACCGTCCGCGTTCCCGGCAGCGTCGAGCAGCTTGCATCCGCCGTCAGATCGCATCCCGGCGTGATAACAGTGTTTATTGCGGTGGCCGCTACAACGGACGACCATGTGCCAATCGTATTATCATTGGGGTTCTGGTTCGACGCGTAATCGAACTTTATGGCGCGGTCATTTCTCTGGCTCTTAAATCGCCCCAGGCTGCCCGGATGCTCCTCTTCGCCTTTGAAACCACACCACCTCGGGAACACGACTTGAAAGTCGTCGGCGGGCTGATCGAGGCGCTGCGTACCGTTGCGGCCAACCAAGAGTAGGACGATCCATGAAGCTGCCATTCGGAATGAAGCTGCCGAACTTGAGCAGCCTATTTTCCCGGTCTCCTTCTGCCATCCCGATCGAGCTTACCTATAAAGACGTGTTCGAGGTGATGCGGTACAATCGGGGAATGGATGCCATGCCCTATGCGGTCGGCTATCGTCCAAAACCTCCCGTTGTCGATCCGACCGGCCCTGAACCTAATTTCGCCCTCCTCGAAACCGCCGCCGAGGTCGAGGCTTTCATGGCAGCCCTCAACCTGCCTCTCGTCATGGAGCCCCACCACGGCCCGGATCGTCCGGCGGTAATCTCGCTTGTACCATTGGCGGCTTGGAACGAGATGCCCAGCTCACTCATGGCCGAGTTGATGCTTATCGGATTCTATCATCCAGATGACGAAACGAAAGATTGGCCGCTGCTGCAAATTTTCGGCTTGCCGCCCGATATGTTTATCTCAGGTGTCGCCACATCCGCGAATACGGTCCGGGGTCGCTATAATTTTCGGCAATTCCCTCCCAAGGATAAGGAAATATACGTGGCCGAACTGCAAGAGAGAAGATCCAATACGGGAGTAAGTGACATATTCATCATTGGCGAACTGCCATTCAGCGTTCTTAATGCTCTTAATCCACGTGTTTCAGGGCAGAAATTACATTAGTATACCGCTTTGGTGAAGCAGGTGGTCAAGGCGGCGGCCAACCTCTGTGCTCGGTCTGGTTCATCTCACCAGATAGCCGATCACGGCGCCCCCGACGATCGAGGCCGCGCCGAAAGCCGTCACGCTCGCCACCATCGTTCGCAAGCTGGCGTCGATCTTGGCGAATCCCGCGTCGATCGCTGCGCTCAAGCGCGCCTCCGTTCTGGCGAGCTGCGTATCGAAGGAGGCGACCGTGACCAGCTCGGCCCGTTTGAGCTCATGCACGCGCTCGATCTTCGACACGAGCATTCGCGCCTGGCTCGGCTCGAAGCCGACACGCTCGAACTCGTCGAGCAACTCGAAGGGGTCGAACTTAGCCGTCATCCTCGCGTCCATAACAGGGGTCACTGCACGAAAGTGACTCAATTGTACGCTCTCATGACTGCCATCTGTGGCACTGACCGCACGTTCCCGTCCGACAGTTACGCAACTGCCGGTGCTTGTAAACCGGGCAGGTGTGCCGCGGGCTCCTGATCGACGACGATTGATCAAGCT